>Ga0137403_10000370_pt1 | contig 57556 bp, 50 predicted proteins | sample CZOMad2_1_16fung_FD_122057 | JGI IMG/M metagenome (GOLD analysis project Ga0137403, IMG submission 122057) | Vadose zone soil fungal communities from Angelo Coast Range Reserve, California, USA - CZOMad2_1_16fungal (Hybrid Assembly) | ecosystem: Environmental > Terrestrial > Soil > Vadose zone...
AAGCTCTACCGGGCGCGCGACCTGGCCCGGGTGAGCTTCGGCGAATACGTCCGCGACCTGACGAACAACATCCTCACCTCCTACGCGCTCCCAGCTCGGAGCGTCCGCGTCAGGCTCGACATCGACGACCTGTCGCTGAGCTTGGACTGTGCCGTGCCGTGCGGCCTGATCCTCAACGAGTTGATGTCGAACTGCCTGAAGCACGCCTTCCCGGTCGGCCACTCGGGCACCGTGTACGTCGGCTTCCACGTCAAGGGAGATGATGAGCTCTGCCTCGTGGTCCAGGACGATGGGGTCGGTATGCCCGCAGACGTCGATCTCGGCCGCACGAGCTCCTTGGGCTGGCGCCTGATCCGAGCCCTGGTCGAGCAGCTCGGCGGCGTCGTCCGGTGGCAAACCGCCAGTGGGACATCGGTCGAGATTCGCTTCGCTCGGCAAAATGCACTGCCGGACCAAGCATCCTTGGTCAGAGGGGAATCTCCTCATGCCCAAGTCTAGAATCCTGGTCGTCGAAGACGAAATCCTCGTCCGCGAGGACATCGAGGACTGCCTCGTGGGCCTGGGTCACGAGGTCGTCTCGGTCGCGTCCACCGGCGCTGAAGCCTTGAGAAAGATTCCCACGGCGCGCCCGGACCTGGTCCTCATGGACATCCGCCTCAAGGGGGACATGGACGGCATCGAGGCGGCCCGGCAGATCCGGACAAACTTCCGATTGCCGGTCATTTTCCTGACCGCGCACGCCGACGACTCGACCCTGCAGCGCGCCAAGGCGGCGGACCCGTTCGGGTATATCGTCAAGCCCTTCGCTGAGACCACTGTCAACGCGGTGATCCAGACGGCCATGCACAAGCATGAGCTCGACCGCCGCTTGCTGGAGAGCGAAGAGTGGTTGACCACGACGCTCGGGAGCATCGGCGAAGCCGTTCTGGCCACGGACAGCTCAGGGAAGGTCACGTTCATGAACCGTGTCGCGGAAGACCTGACGGGGTGGGGCGCCGAAGAGGCTATGGGCAAGGACGTCGACACGGTGTTCCCGCTCCGAGACGGCCGCACCCGCGAGCCGCTCCGGAGCCAGGTGGCGACGATCCTCCGGGATGGCCAGGGTATGGAACTCGCCGCGGACACCATTCTCGTCTGCCGTGACGGGAGCGAGCGTCAAATCGCCGACTCAGCGTGCCCGATCATGGACAATGCGGGCAACGTCATGGGGACCGTCCTGGTCTTCCGCGACACCAGCGAACGTCTTCGGGCGGCGGAGGCCCTGCGGCAGCTGCAGAAGATGGATGCCGTCGGCCGGCTCGCGGGCGGCGTGGCCCACGAGTTCAACAACCTGCTCACCGTCATCAACGGCTACGCGACGCAGGCCCTGAACCGACTGGCCCCCTCAGACGCGTTGCACGCTCCGCTCCTCGCTATCCTCACGGCTGGCGAGCGGGCCGGCGCGCTCACCCACCAGCTCCTGGCCTTCAGCCACAGGGAGATCAACTCGCCCAGGGTCATCGACCTGAATGCCTTCATCGTGGACTATGCCAAGCTGCTCCGCAGCTTGCTCGGTGACAACGTCGAGCTGTGCGCCGTCGTGTCGCCTTCACCTTTGACGGTGAAGGCCGACTCTGCCCAGCTCGAGGAGGTGCTGATGAACCTGGCCGTCAACGCCCGCGACGCGATGCCTGAAGGGGGGCGGCTGACGATTGAGACTGCCGCCGTGACCCTGGAGCAGAGCGCGCTGGCCCCTGACCTGCCGGCCGGGCTCTACGCGCTCCTGACCGTGAGCGACACCGGCTGCGGCATGACGGCGGAGGTCCAGCAGCACCTCTTCGAGCCGTTTTTCACCACGAAAGATGTCGGGCAGGGAACGGGCTTGAGCCTGGCGGCCGTGTACGGCATCGTCCAGCAACACCAGGGCAACCTCAGAGTCAGGAGCCAGCGCGGCGAGGGTACGACGTTCCGCATCTACCTTCCACTCCTGGCCGACGGGGCGGAGACCGCCGAGCCGCCAAAGCCGCCCATGCCGGGGGCCGCGGGTTCGGAAACCATTCTGCTCGTCGACGACGAGCCGCTGGTACGGGGGCTGGCCCGGGATGTTCTGGTACCGCTGGGCTACAACATCTTGGATGCGGAGGGCGGCGTGGAGGCCTTGCGGATCTGTGCAGCGCATCCGGGCCTGATCCACCTGCTGCTGACCGACGTAACGATGCCGGGGATGAACGGCCGGGTCGTTTCCGATCGTGCACGCCAATTGCGGCCGGGGCTGAGGGTGATCTACATGTCCGGCTACTCCGGAGGCGTCATAGAGTCCCTCGGGGTCCTCGGGCCGGGCGAGGAATTCATCGCGAAGCCTTTCACCACGATCGCCCTGGCGAGCAAGGTCCGGGAGCTGCTTGGGCCGACAGCAGACGCGGGCGACGCTGCTCCACCCGGAGTCGACGCCCCGGCCTAGACGCGACGTGAGATCGGCCGGCCTCCGGAGCCGGCGCTCGAATCGCACCGGGTCAACGGTTCAGGAACTTCTTGACGCTCGCGGCGATCCCGGCGGGGTCGAGGCCGTGCTTGGCTACCTCAGAACGCTTCGGGCGCCGCGGCGATCGCGTCGAGGTCGGCGCGCGTGTACGAGCCGAGGCTCCGGAAGTCGAGATCGGTGTAGTTCTTGATCCAGCGCATCGCGATCTTGAGCGCCTTGCGATAGCGCTCGTGCGTCTCGGCGCCCTGGCGCCGCGTCAGGATGTCGGCGAGCTCCTCGTTGAGCAGCCGCTTCACCAGGGCGAAGTCGTGCGCCGCGCCGCTTCCGGTCTCGCGCGCGCGGTGGATGATCCGCTGCGCGATCTGCGCGACCGACATGCGGCCGGTCGCGAGGTCTTCCATGAGGGCCGGATGAATGCCGGGCTTGCCCTCGAGGCTGTCGATGCCCTTGGCGCCGCGGCCGCCGAGCCAGCCCTCGACGTACTCGATCAGCATCCGCGCGTTACGCCGCGTGCCGTCCACCGTGACGGGACCGTCCGGCACCTTGATGGCGACGGGGTAGTTGTCGGGGTTCGCCATCTGCTCCGTCGGCTTCCAGCCCGAGCCGATGAGCTTCTTGAACGGATCGCCGGCGGTCTTCATGTGGAAGATGTGCGCGACCCAGGCGCGGATGAAGCCCTGCTCGGCCTCCCACTGCTTGTCGGCGCGGATGGCCTCGGCGGCGGCGCGATTGACGTCCGCGTCGGCGCTCGGGAGCGCGGTGGCCATGCCGCCGATCGGCACCGCGCCCCGCTTGAGGCTGATCGCGACCAGGCGCCGGAAGATGTTCGCCAGGAACGGCGTCGTCTTGATGTCGACCCCGAACCGGTCCGGCCACACCTGGGCCGGATCGGTCATGACGAACTCGAAGATCGACGCCTTGAGATCCCAGCGGGCGGCGTTCAACCCGGCCGCGTAGGGGCCGAGCTCGTAGAGCATCTCCTCCATCTCGTATACGCACGGCAGCGACTCGACGAGCACCACCGCCCGGATCGTCGCGCTGGCCAGGAACGGCAAGTGCTCGCGGCTCAGATCGAACAGATCGCGGTACCAGTGCGCCTCGGCGGCCGCCTCGAGCTTCGGCAGATAGAAGTAGATGCCCTGGCCGCGGCCGGCCTGGGCGCGCCCGGCGTAGAAGAGCGTGAACGCGGTGCCGAGGAGCGCCGCGTTGACCGGCGCGCCGTCGATGGTGACGTCCGGCTCGTCCAGGTGCATGCCCCGCTCGCGGTGCATGAAGAACGGCAGCTCACCGTCGGCGATCTTGTAGTTCCGGTTCCGCTCGCGGTCGACGAAGGTGAGCTCGCGGTTCACGGCGGCCAGGCGGTTGTGCGCCGAGCGCACGGTGTCGATCAGGCGGTGGCCGCCCGAATCCTCGTCGTCGTCCAGGTCGCCGGCGGCGCGCTCGCCCTCGGGCCCGGGGTTCAGCGCGTTGATGAACATCGAGGTGATCGAGCACGGCCCCGAGATCTCGATCCCCGGCCGCTTCAGCTCGTCGGGCATCGACGGAACCTGCCACGCTCCCGTGTTCGCCGTGCCGGCCGGCGGGTGAGACGGCGGCGTGTGCTCGCGCAGCGCGCGCTCCAGCACCGCCCGCCGGCGGGCGAGGAGATCGCGCGCACGTGCATCCAGGCGATCGTGTAGTCGCGTCAGGTAGTCACAGAACGCGGGCGTGAAGAGCGCCGCCGCGCCTTCGACCGGGGCGAATTTCACTTGCGTCGACATGCGCACCGAACTATTCGCATGGCGACAGCGTGGCTGTCAATGGCAGAATGCCCCCGGTCTTTCCCCAATGGTCCGGCGATTTCGCGGTATGGGCAAGGGACGCAAGACCCGGCGCGCCCTCGAGCGCGGCGGCGCGGGCCCGGCGAAGCAGCTCAACGAGACAGTGGCTAGCTGGTCGGGCGTGCGGATCGCGCCGATGTTCGGCCGGTGGGGCTACTTCGTGGGTGAGACGCTCTTCGGCTGCTTTCCCCTGCGCGAGAAGGAGCGCGACCTCTGGGTCCGCCTCACCGACAGGGATCAGGCCCGCGCGCTGAGCGACCCGCGGGTTCGCCCCCACCGGCGCTTCTCGAAGAAGGGCTGGGTCGAGCTCGACGTGGAAGGCATCGAGGATTTGGGCCGAGCCCTCCACTGGCTCCGCCGAGCCTACGCCGCCACAACGCGCGGTCCCGCCGCGTAAGCCGACGTCGACCTCTAGCCCGGGTCAGGCCGCCGGCGTCGTTGCAGCGGCGGTCGTGGCCGCGGCGCGGGCCGTGGCCTCGATGCGGTCGATCCGGACCAGCGGGACGAGCAGCCACGTGAGTGCCGTCATCGCCGCCCCGATGAGGACGAGCGGGGCGTAGCCGAGGTGGTCGTACAGGCGCGCCCCGACGTTCTCGGCGAGCTGCACCCCCAGGTTGAACACCGACATGAGCAGCGCGAAGAACGTCGCCTCGACGTGGGGCGGACACGCCTTGGCGGCAAGATCGAGAAAGGCGAGCTGCATGATCATGCTGACGGCGCCGAACACGACGGTGATGATCACGGCCGAGACGGCGTCGCGGTACACGAGATACGCGAGTGTTCCGATCACGCCGAAGCCGATCGAGAGGTTGATGATGCGCTTGAGCGGCACGCGCCGGGACAGCGGCGCGTAGACAATGGCCCCGATGACGCCGGCGAGCGCGCCGATCGCCGCGAGCCGGCCGATGAACTGCTGGCTGAACTTCAGGACGTCCGCCTGATAGTAGAGAAAGGCGGGGCCGAAGGACGGGCTGAACCAGAAGAAGAAGATGAAGCCCGCGACAAGCCAGATCTCGCGGTGACCCAGCGCGGCCCAGATGGCCCGCCATGTCTCGAGAAACGCCGCCTTGTCGACACGCGTAGTCGGCTCGCGGATGAACCTGAGCGCCATGAATAGGGAGACGAGCGGAAAGCAGGCGGCAATGAAGAAGGCGAGCCGCAGGCTGCGCGTCTCCGCCAGGAAGCCGCCGAGCTCGCCGACCGCCACCGACGCGACCGTGATGCAGGCCCACTGGACGGACTGGAACGCGCCGGTGAGGCCGCGCGGGCGACCGTTCTCGACCATCATCGCGTCGGTCAGCACGTCGGTGAACGCCAGACCGAGCGCCATCAGGGTGAAGAGGCCGACGCCGGCGATGAGCGTGAACTTCACGCCATGAAAGTCCAGCGCGCGGATCTCACCCAGGGCGATCGCGTCGCCCGCCGCCAGCCACAAGCCGGCGACCGCCGCCAGGGACGAGGTGAGCAGGAAGTAGCTCTGTCGCCGCCGGCCGAAGAGCGGTACGAAGTCCGAGAGCAGCCCGTACACCGGCTTGATCAGCCAGGGGGTGATCGTGATCAGGAAGAAATCGGCAACCTGGCCAGCGCTGAGCCCGCGCTCTTTGAGCACGATCGTGATCGTCTGATTGGGCAGGTACCACATGCCCTGGGCGAAGTAGACGACCCCGAAGAGAAGGGCCAGTCGCCGGGCGTCGGCGGTTTTGAAGGGGTTCAACCGCTCGAACAGGGCGCGCATCCGGGAGCCCATCATACGCGGGTTCACGGCGAGCTGTCGCTGCGATAGGATGGACGCCGCGATGAGCGCCGAAACGGTCGGCACGGTCGTCTCGATCTGGCGTTACCCCGTCAAGTCGATGATGGGCGAGGAGCTCAACGCGTGCGACGTGACCGAGCGAGGCCTCTGCGGCGACCGGGCTTACGGCCTCGTCGATCAGGAGACCGGGAAGCTCGCGAGCGCGAAGCATCCGAGGAAGTGGGGACGGCTCTTCGACTTCCGCGCGGATTTCGTCGAGCCGCCCCGGGTCGGCGCGCCCACGCCGCCGGTGCGCATCACGTTCCCACGCGGCGCGAGTGTCACCAGCGAGGAGCCGGGCCTGAGCCGCCTGCTCTCGGAGGCCCTCGGCCGTCCGGTCGTTCTCATGACGAGCGCGCCGGCGGACAGCTCCTTCGAGGAGGTGTGGCCCGCGGTCAAGGGCGGACGGCTCTACGGCACCACGCTGTCCGAGCGGGAGGAAGGCGACCTCGTGACGGACGTGCCGGCCGCCTTCCGCGCGCCCGCCGGGACCTTCTTCGACTTCTGTGCGATCCACCTCGTCACGACCAACACGCTCGATCGCCTGCGCGAGCTGGCGCCGGCGCACCGCTTCGAGGTGCGGCGCTTTCGGCCGAACCTCGTCGTCGAGGTGCCGGACCGGCGCGGCTTCGTCGAGAACGACTGGTCCCGCCGCGTCGTCACCGTCGGCGACGTCCGCCTCAAGGTCATCATTCCGACGGCTCGCTGCGTGATGACCACGCTCGGGCAGGGCGATCTGCCGCGCGACCCCGGCGTGCTGCGCGCGATGGCCGAGCACAACCGGATTCGCGCCGGCGGCCTCGGCGAGCTTCCGTGCGCGGGCGTCTACGCGTTCGTCGTCACGGGGGGGACCATCCGGCGCGGCGATCCGATCCGCGTCGAGTAGGGCCGCTCAGCGCGACCGGTCGATGTCGAGGCCGGCGGTGGCGAGTGGTGCGGCCGGGCTGGCCACGACCGGGCTCGTCGCGGCGGTGGGCCGGCCGGGCAGCGCCTTCAGCAGCACGGGAAGCACGATGAGCGCCGCGATGAGGCTGGTCGTGGTGCCGAGCGTGAGCAGAAGGCCGAGCCCGAAGATTCCGCGATGATCGGCGATCATCAGGCTGCCGAACCCGGAGATGGTCGTCAGGCCGCTGACCAGCACCGCCATCATCGTCGAGCGCGCGATCAGCGGGCCGCCGTGATCGCGGCCCTCCCGGAAGCGCATCACGATGTTCAGGCCGTACTCCGCGGCGGCGCCCAGGATCAGCGGGAGCCCGAAGACGTTCCCCATGTTGAATTGCAGATTGAAGAAGTACATGAGCCCGAACGCCCACATGAGCCCGAGGCCGAGCGGCAGGAGCGCCAGGACCGTCTCGCGGAACCGTCGCAGCGTCAGCGCGGTGGCGAGGGTGACGAGCACGATCGCGTAGATCGTACCCTGCTGGTAGGCGCGCTCCATCAGGCGCAGCGCCTCGAACGTGATGATCGGCGTTCCCGTGACGTCCGGATCGGTTGCTCGAAGGTCGCTGACGAAGCGCCGCGCGCCGTCGCGGTCCCAGATGTCGACGGCGGGATGGATCTGCAGCAGGAAGCGTCCGGTGTCGCTCACGAACTTGGCCCGAAGCTCGGGCGGCACGTCGGCGAGGCCGATCTGGCGGGGGACGAGGTTGTCCTGGAGCCGCTGGAAGCTCTTGACGAAGTCGCGGTAGAGCTGATTCTGCAGATGGGTGAGGGCCGGCTCGCTCACCGGGACGTCGGTCTGACGAATCTTTCGAATCAGCCGCCCGACGTCGTCGACGACGATCCTGAGCGTCGCCTTGACGTCGCCCGCGGGCGCTTCTCTGGCCGCCATCTCGAAGCGGCGGTGGAGCGTCTCGAGCGCGGCGAGGAGCCGGCCGAGGTTCACCGACGTCGGCCGCCCGATCCGGACCGGCGCCACCAGCGGCGCGAAGTCGCCGATGATCTTGAGCTTCGCGGGCTGGTCGTCCGGAATCAGGAGCAGCACCGAGTCGACCTCCGACACGCTCGGGAGCGCGCGGAAGGCGGCGTCCTTGCGCCGGAGCTCGTCGAGCGAGTCCGCGCTGGCGAGGGCCGCGAATCCCGAGCGTCCCGCCGTCGCCAGAACGCGCTTCTCCCAGTAGACGGACTCGGTTCCGAAGGCCTGGAGGTTGAGCAGGTTGTAGTCGAACTGGATGTAGCGCAAGCCCCACGCGGACACGGCCGTCAGGGCGAGGGCCATGAGCACGACCGTCTTCGGGTAGGCCACCAGCCGCTCGACGAACGGCACGTGGATACGCTCGAGCGCCAGTGCCCGCGGAATCGTCCCGGCCGGCCGGCTCGCGTGACGCCGGTCGACGAGGACGAGCATCGCCGGGAGCACCGTGATCATCGCGAGCCACGCCAGCAGGAGGGCGGTGCCGGCGATGAATCCGAGCTCGCGCACCCCGCGGAAGTCGGTGAGCCAGAGGACGTAGAAGGTGCCGGCGGCCGTCACCGCGCCCAGCAGCATGCCCGGGCCGCTTCGCCGGGCCGTGATCTCGATCGCCTCCCGCAGATTGCGGCCGAGGAACAGCTCCTCCTCGTAGCGGAAGAGGAAGTAGATGCCGTAGTCGATGCCGATGCCGATCACGATCGAGATGAACATGACCGAGAACAGCGAGAGGTGCCCGATCACCAGGGTGGCGATCCCGATCGACCAGCAGAGGCTCATGGCGAGGACCGCCAGCATCAGGAGCGGCTTGCCGACGCGCAGGAACGCCACCAGCAGGAGGCCGAGCGTGAGGGCGAACGCGATGATCGTGGCCCGTCCGCTATCGCGGAAGGCCGCCACCATCTCGTCGTTCTGGAGCGCCGGCTTGCCGGTCACGCCGACCGCGACGTCGGGGAATTCGCCCCGGAGTGAGGCGATCACGTCGCGAATGCCCTCGATGGCGTGCCGGTCGCCGGTGAAGCTCCCGCGCTCCGTCTCCGGCTCGGCCAGGATGAAGAGCAGGCGCTGGTCCTCGGACAGGAAGTAACCCGCGCCCGGATGGTCGCCCCCGTCCATCGTGAAGAGGGTTCCGAACGGCGATCGGTACGGCCCCGGCCGATCGAGCCGCACCGACATCTGGGCGATCAGATCCTGGACGAACCGCAGATCGGCGGCGCCCTTGCCGTCGGAGAGCCCGAGGTCGATGAAGTTCGACACGAACGCGGTCGCGATCTGGGTGCCCATGCCCTCGACCAGCTGGTCGAGCGTCGGCCGCGCCGCGAACGCCTCCATGAACTCCTGGTAGTCGAAGATCTTCTCGCGGATCGCGCTCAACTTCTCCTTCGACAGATAGAGGAGCCCGCGCCCCTCGAACTGCTTGGGGTCGATCCGGTACGAGATCTGCTTCAGCGGCACCTTCGTCTCGCGGAGCTGGCGGACGAGCCGAGTCGCGTACATCGTCGCCTCGGGCAGGGAGGGCGCCTCGACGACGATGGCGATGCTCTCGAGATCCGCGAACTCCCGGTCGTACTGCGTGAAGCGCTCGACGTAGGGTTGGCCCGGCGGCAGAAGCGATCGAGTCGAGGTGGCGAAGGTGAGGGTGGTGAGCGCGTAGACGAGCGAGACGATCGCCAGCGCGGCGGCGATGGCGACGGTCAGGGCGGGTCGCGCGCAGGCCAGCCGGACGAGCCGGCGGAGCGGGCGACCGATCCGTTCGGCGAGCGGCAACCTACTCGTCGCCGGCGATGAACCGTTCGAGCCGCCGATGGGCGGTGTCGTCGGTCCACTGCTCGGGCGGCGACTTCATCAGGTAGGCCGAGGGCGCCAGCAGGGCGCCCTTGATCCCGCGATCGAGCGCGATCTTGCAGGCGCGGATCGCGTCGATCACGACACCCGCCGAGTTCGGCGAGTCCCAGACCTCGAGCTTCAGCTCGACGTTGATGGGCTGATCGCCGAAGCCCGAGCCCTCGAGCCGGATGTGCGCCCACTTGCGGTCCGCCAGCCAGGGCACGTAGTCGCTGGGGCCGATGTGGACGGCGTCGGCCGGCAGCTCGTGGCCGAGCTGCGAGCGGACGGAATCCGTCTTCGAGATCTTCTTCGACGTCAGCCGGTCGCGCTCGAGCATGTTGTAGAAGTCGGTGTTGCCGCCGAAGTTCAGCTGGCTCGTCCGGTCGAGCCGCACGCCGCGGTCCATGAAGAGATTCGTGAGTACCCGGTGAATGATGGTCGCGCCGACCTGCGACTTGACGTCGTCGCCGACCAGCGGGAGTCCGCGCTCCTCGAACCGGCGCCGCCAGTACGCCTCGCGCGCGATGAACACCGGGATGCAATTGACGAAGGCGCACCCGGCGTCGAGGATCTGCTCGACGTACCACTTGGTCGCCATCTCGCTGCCCACCGGCAGGAAGTTGACGACGACGTTGGTGGCGGTGTCGCGCAAGGTACCGGCGATGTCGGCGGTGGAGCCCGGGGCCTTCTTGATCATCTGCGAGAGGTAGTGCCCGAGGCCGTCGTGCGTCATGCCGCGCTGGACCGGCACACCGAGCGGCTTCACGTCGGCGAACTTCACCGTGTTGTTCGGCGGCTGGTAGATTGCCTCGCCGAGGTCACGGCCGACCTTGCGCTCGTCGATGTCGAAGGCCGCGGAGAATTCGATGTCGCTGACGTGGTAGCCCCCGAGCCGTGGATGCATGAGGCCGGGAATGAAGCGGTCGTCCGGCGCGTTCTTGTAGTACTCCACGCCCTGGACGAGGGCCGATGCACAATTTCCAACGCCGATGATCGCGACTCTGACGGATCCCACGGGTGCCTCCTCAGCTGTGGCTCAGTCGCTGTGTCTCAGTCGTGCGGGGCCTTGAATTGCCGTAAGTCTAGCACACAGATTCACGCTTTCCGGGAATCGACGCGGCCGCGCGGCGCGCCTCAATGGCCGCTCACGGATCGCCGGAACCGGTCGCGGATGACCTCGGGGCCGTGCGGGATCCGCGGGACCGGGGTCTCCGCCGGGGTGACCTTGACGAGGATGAAGTGCGGGCCCTCGGCGGCGCGCGCCGTCCGCACCGCTGCCGCGATCTCGTCGGCGGTCGTCACCGCCGCCGCCGTGCGGTATCCGGCGCTGCGGGCCAGCCGATCGAGCCGCACGTCGCGCGAGGGTGAGCGCTGACCGCCGGTCGAGCCGTAGACCTCGTTGTCGAAGACGATGTGGACGAAGTTGCGCGGGCCGAGGCTGCCGACCATGGCGAGCGTGCCGAGGCTCATCAAGAGGTTGCCGTCGCCGTCGAAGACGACGCACGCGGCGAGGGGACGGGCCAGCGCCAGCCCGAGCCCGATCGCGGAAGCCATGCCCATCGAGCCGATCATGTAGAAGTTCTGCGGCCGGTCGTCGATCGCGCACGACTCGCGGCAGATGTAGCCGTTCGCGTGAATCACCGGCTCGTCGCCCAGCTCCTTCACCGCCACCGCGATGGCTTCGGCGCGCGAGATCACCGGCGTCAGCTCCTCACGCTCGGTGGCGGGCGTCGTGACCGCCGGCGCGCGACGGACGCGCGTGGGATCGGGGCCTGTCGCGGGGGAACGTCTCTCGACGCCGCCCGACTCGGCGCCCGCCCGCTCCGCTCCGGCCGCGACGACGCCTGGGGGCAGGAGAAGCGCGACCGGGCTCTTGCGTGCGTCCATCTCGCTCGCGGCCCAGGCGAGAAGCTCGGCGGCGTGGGCGGCTGTCAGCGTGCGGTGGGGAATGCGGAGCAGGTCGAGGAGGTCCGGCGTGATTTCGCCCGTCAGGATGTGCTCGGGGGCGTCGCGGCCCCCGAAGCCGCGCCAGGTGACGATCAGGAGCGCCGGAAAGCCGTACATGAGCGACAGCGATGCCAGCGCGTTGAGGCTCGTGCCGAGCCCGGAGTTCTGCATGATCACCGCCGGGCGGCGGCCGCCCAGCCAGGCGCCGGCGGCGAGCCCGACGGCGACGTCCTCACGTACCGCCGGAATCCAGGGAGCGGGCCGGTCGCCCTCGAGCGCCGTGATGAGATCCTCGACCAGCGAGCAGGGGACGCCCGTGAAGAAGTCGAAGCCGTGTCGGTCGAGCAGCGCGGCGAGCTCGCGCCCCGACAGGACCGCGGCGCTCACCGCTGAGAGGTCCGCTTCTCTTCCTGGATGAACTCTTCCTGCTTGCTCTTCATCTTCTTCACGAGCTCCTGGTACGACGAGGTCGTGATGATCTTGTTGAACTGGGTGCGGTAGTTCGAGATCAGGCTGACGCCCTCGATGAGGACGTCGTAGACGAGCCACTTGTCGCCTCGAGCGTGCATCCGGTAGTCGATGGGGATCTCGGTGTCCTGCCTCGTCACCAGCCGCGTCCGGACGATCGCGCCGTCGGGCTCGATGGTCTCGCCCACGAATTTGATCTTCTCTCCGCCGTAGAGCTCGATCTTCGAGATGTAGGAGCGCTCGAGCAGATCGCCGAAGAGCTGGACGAACTCCTCGCGCTCGGCCTGCGACCGGGCCGCCCAATGCCGTGCCAGCGAGCGCTTGGCCGTCTCCGAGAAATCGAAGATATCGTTGGCGACCTGGCGCACGGCGGCCCGGCGGTCCCGCTGCTTGCCCGGCTTCTTGAGCTCCGGGTCTTCCAGGATCTTGACCGTCCGCTCGATCTGCGCCTTGAGCTGGTCGGTCGGCGCACCCGCCCAGGCCCGGTCCGGGCCGTGACCGACGAGGAGCAGCGCGGTGACTAGCGCGAGCGCATGGGCGAACATGACGACCTCCTCCTACACCTTGCCGAAGATATACTTCGACAGCAACTCTTCGAAATCCACCGGGGCCTCCACCTCGCGGATGCGGCCGTTCGGCTGGATGATCTTGTCCGACCCGCCCGGGCTGATGCGGATGTACTTCTCGCCGATCAGCCCCTTCGTCTTGATCGACGCGATCGCGTCCTCCTGGAGCTTGATCCCGGAGCGCACGCGCAGCGTGACGCGCGCCTGGTAGTCGGCGAGGCCGATCGACTCGACGCGCCCGATCTCCACGCCCGCGATCTCGACGGCGGAGCCGGCCTTGAGCCCGCCCACCGACGGGAAATCGACGGTCACCGCGTATCCGCGGCTCCCGAGGAAGGAGACCTGGCCGAGCTGGACCGAGAGATATCCAAGTGCCACGACGCCGAGTATGACGAAGATACCCACCGCGATGTTCAGCCGCGTTCGGTCCATCAGCGCTCCTCCGAATTGTCGGGCTCGCCCCGGATGAACTGACGCACGACGCGGGAGGGCGAGGCCTGGATCGCCGCCGGGGGACCCACCTCGGCGATCAGGCCGTCGTGCAGCATGGCCACCGTGTCGGCGATCTCGAATATCTCCGGGATCTCGTGACTCACCACCACCGCCGTGAACCTGAAACGGCGGTGCAGATCGAGAATCAGGTGGTGGATGGTGTTGACCAGCACCGGATCGAGTCCAGTGGTCGGCTCGTCGAAGAACACGATCTCGGGCTCGGTCACCAGCGCCCGCGCGATGGCGACGCGCTTGCGCATGCCGCCCGAGATCTCAGCCGGGAACTTGGCGCCCATGCCCTCGAGCCCCACCTGGCCGAGGGCCGCGTCGACGCGCTTGGCGATCTCCGTGGCCGGCAGGCGCAATTTCTCGCGGAGCGGAAAGGCGACGTTCGCGTGGCACGACAGCGAGTCGAACAGCGCGCCGCCCTGGAAGACGACGCCGTAGCGGCGGCGGACCTCGTCGAGCGCGCGCCCGCGCAGCGTGGTGATGTCGACGCCGTCCACCAGCACGCGGCCCGCGTCGGGATAGAGGAGGCCGATGAGGTGCCTGAGCAGCACCGACTTCCCGCCGCCGCTGCGGCCGATGATGACGGTGATGGACCCGGTGGGAACCTCGAGCGACAGGCCGCGCAGCACCGGCTGGGGACCGAACGACTTCACGAGCGACTCGATCTGGATCACCGCCGCGGCCCGATCACGGCAGGACCGATCCCATGAAGTAGTCGCAGACGAGGATCAACACCGAGGAGAGGACGACCGCCTGCGTCGTCGCGCGCGCCACGCCCTCGGCGCCGTGGCCGACGTTGAACCCCTTGTACGTGCAGACCCACGTCACGACGATCCCGAACGAGATCGACTTCCAGAACCCCGTCATGATGTCGGACATGTCGACGAACGTCTGCATCTCGCCGAAGTACGTGCCCTCCGACAGGCCCAGGAGGCGCACCCCGACCAGGTAGCCGCCGAAGATCCCGACGACGTCGAAGATCGCCGTCATCAGCGGGAAGGTCACCAGCCCGGCGAGGATCGAGGGCGCGACCAGGTAGCGCATCGGGTTGAGGGCCATGACCGTCAGGGCGTCGATCTGCTCGGTGATGCGCATGATGCCGATCTCGGCGGTGAGCGCCGACCCGGCGCGGCCCGTGACCATCAGCGCCGCCAGCACCGGACCGAGCTCGCGGATGAGCGAGAGCGCCACCGCCGGACCGAGGAACGCCTCCGAGCCGAACCGCACGAGCGTCAGGTAGATCTGGAGCCCGAGGACCATCCCGGTGAAGGTGCCGGTGAGGAGAATGATCAGGAGCGAGCGATAGCCGATGTAGTCGATCCGGTCGATGAACGCCCGAACCTTGAACGGCGGCGTGACGGCGGCGCCCAGCGCCTCGCCGAAGAAGGTGCCGAACCGGCCGAGCGAGTCGACGACTCCGATCGTAAAGCCGCCGACGGCCTCGAATGGGCGCAACGTCGGCGCGATCGGCCGCTCAGGCATGCGCGCGTCGGTAGATTCCCAGGGCCCAGAGGGGGAAGTAGTGGGCGTAGAGGTGGTACTTCAGGTAGAAGACCCGCGGGAAGCCGGTTCCGTTCCAGAAGGGGTCCTCCCACGCGCCGTCGTCCCGTTGCGTTCTCAGGAGGTAGTCGACGCCGCGCACGACCGCCGGGCCGCTCGTGCGGCCGGCGGCGAAGAGCCCGAGCAGCGCCCACGCGGTCTGGCTCGCCGTCGACTGGCCCACGCCGGCGAACTCGTGGTCGTCGTAGCTCTCGCAGGTCTCGCCCCAGCCGCCGTCCTTGTTCTGGTGGCGCTCGAGCCAGCGCACCGCGCGCTGCACGTATTCGTGCCGCGGGTCTTCGCCGATGGCGGCGAGGCCGCGCAGCACCGACCACGTGCCGTAGATGTAGTTCACGCCCCAGCGCCCGTACCACGGGCCGTCGTGCCGCTGCGCGTGGCGGAGGAAGTCGATCGCCCGCTGAGCGGGCTCGAAGTCCTTCCGGTAGCCGAGCGTCCCGAGCAGCTCGAGCCCGCGGCCCGTCAGGTCCTCGGTGGACGGATCGAGGAGCGCGCCGTGATCGGCGAACGGAATGTGGTTCAGGTAGAGGCGATTGTTGTCGGCGTCGAAGGACGCCCAGCCTCCGTCGCTGCCCTGCATGCCGAGGAACCAGCCGAGGCCGCGCTCCTTGGCCGCCCGGGGCGTGTCCCCGTCGAGCCCGCGCACCTTCTCGAGCGCCATCACGACCACGGCCGTGTCGTCGAGGTCCGGGTAGAAGTCGTTGCGGTACTGGAAGGCCCAGCCGCCGGGCTGCACGTGCGGCCGCTTGACCTGCCAGTCGCCCGGCACGAGCACCTGGCACTCGATCAGCCACTCGGCGGCGCGGCGCAGCGCCGGATGGTCCGGCGGTATGTCGCTCTCGATCATGGCGTTGACCGCGAGCGCCGTGTCCCAGACGGGCGAGGGGCAGGGCTGATAGTGCAGAGAGTCGCCCTCCTCGGCGGCGAGGGCCTCGATCTCCTTGATCTGTCCCATCACCAGCGGGTGATCGTCCGGGTAGCCGAGTAGCCGCATCGCCAGGATGGAGTTCGCCATCGCCGGATAGATGCCGCCGAGACCACCGGGAACGGCGAGCCGCTCTTCGAGGAAAGCCCGCGCCGCTTCGACGGCGCGCTTGCGGAGGGGGCGCGGGGAGAAGCGTTCCCAGATCTTGAGGCCGTCGTCGACGGCGATGAAGAAGCTCTTCCAGAATAGGCCTCGCCAGCTGAAGGGCTCCGGCACCCGCGAAAATCTGAGGCTCGTCTCCTCGCGCGGCTCCGGCCACAGCTCGTCGAGGGACAGGTGCGGGGGCAGCCACTTCACGGGCTTTCGGTCCATCAGAACCAGGAGCGGCACCAGCACGGTGCGCGACCAGTACGAGATCTCGTAGATATTGAACAGGAAGAACGGGCGCGGCAGCAGCATGATCTCGACCGGCATCGTGGGGACGCCGTTCCAGTCGTACTCGCCGAAGAGCGCGAGCTGAATCTTGGTGAACACGTCCGCCTTGGCCGGCCCGCCCATCTCGCGGATGCGCTCGCGGGCCGCCAGCATCGCCGGATCGCCGATGCCGACGCCCGCCATCTTCATGGCGAAGTACGCCTTGATTGTCGCCGAGAGATTCGCCGGCCCCCCCTCGAAGAGGCTGTATCCGCCGTCGGGAAGCTGCTGCCGCTTGAGGTAGCGCACCGCCCGCGACTCGCGGTCGCGGTTCACCTGGTCGATGAGATGACAGAGGAGCAGATACTCGGAGGTGATCGTCGTGTTGGCTTCGAGTTGTCCGACCCAGTGGCCGTCGGGGGCCTGCTGCCCGAGTAGGCGCGCCTGGGCGCGCGCGATCGCGTCCTGCAGGTGCCTCACGGGCGTGATGGTAACATGCTGACTGAACTACGGAAACTCTCTATGGAACTCCTCGTCGGTACCGTCATGCTGCGGCCGTACGTTTTTGCGTTCCTCGGGCTCTTCCTGCTCGCGGGAACAATCGATCTCGGCTGGCGACGCGTCCTCGGGTTCGCCGGATGCGTCTGGCCGGTGGCCTGGCTCGCCGAGTTCTCGTCCACGCGGACCGGGATCCCGTTCGGGCTCTACCAGTACTCCCTGCTCACGCGCGGCCGCGAGCTGTACGTGGCCGACGTGCCGCTGATGGACTCGCTGTCCTTCACCTTCCTCGCGTACGCGTCGTTCTGCCTGGCCCGCGTCGCGCTCGCGGGGCGGACGCCGTCGCGGCCGGTGACGGCGGCGGTGGCGGGCGCGCTCATGATGGCGCTCGACATCGTGATCGATCCGCTCGCGGTGCGCGGCGACCGGTGGTTCCTCGGGAACATCTTCAGCTACGTGGAGCCCGGCGTCTATTTCGGCGTACCGCTGTCGAACTTCGCGGGGTGGGTGATCGTCGGCACGATCGGTGTCGGCCTCTACCTGACGCTAGTTCATAGGCGCGCCTCGGCCGGCGGGGCCCCAGCCCCGCGACGGCCTGCAGCGCGCACCACCGCGTCGAGCGCCTCGGGACGTCGAGCCTGGCCGGGAGTCGCGTTATACTACGTCGTGCTCGGATTTAATCTCGCCATGACGATCCTGATCGGCGAGTGGTGGTTGGCGGGGGTGGGGGCAGCAATCCACGTCGCCGTCGCCCTGATGATCGTACACTTCAACCGGAATCCCGGCGTGATCGGGCTGGACCCGGAGACCAAAGGAATTCAGCGCGCATGAGCGTGCCTCTGTCTCAGATGTGGGCGGTGTCGACCTACGTCATCCGGCAAAAGCTTGCCCGCCGGAAGCGCTATCCGCTGGTGCTCATGCTCGAGCCGCTGTTCCGCTGCAATCTCGCGTGCGCCGGCTGCGGCAAGATCCAGTACCCGGCGCAGATCCTGAAAAAGCACCTGACGGTCGAGCAGTGCCTGGCGGCGGTGGAGGAGTGCGGCGCTCCGATCGTCTCGATCCCCGGCGGCGAGCCTCTGATGTACCCCGACATCGGCCGGCTCGTCGAGGAGCTGGTCGCGCGCCGCAAGTACGTCTACCTCTGCACCAACGCCATTCTCCTCAAGGAGAAGCTCGACGCCGGCCTCTTCACGCCCTCGAAATACCTCTCGTTCAGCGTGCACCTCGACGGGCTCCGCGAGGAGCACGACGAGGCGGTGTGCCGGGACGGCGTCCACGTCCAGGCCGTCGCCGCGATCAAGGAAGCGCTCCGGCGCGGCTATCGGGTGACCACCAACTCGACCCTGTTCGACGGGGCGAGCCCCCTCCGGATGCGGGAGTTCTTCGACGAGGTGATGGACCTGGGCGTCGAGGGCATGATGATTTCCCCCGGCTACGGCTACGCCAAGGCGCCCGACCAGGAGCACTTCCTGCGCGCCCAGCGCGCGCACGAGCTCTTCTCGAAGATGCTCACGAATCCGAAGCGCCGGTGGCGGTTCAACCAGTCGCCGCTGTTCCTCCAGTTCCTCATGGGCAAGCAGGACTTCGAGTGCACGCCCTGGGGCAATCCCACCTACAACATGTTCGGCTGGCAGCGGCCCTGCTACCTCCTCCAGGAGGGGTACGCGGCGACCTTCAAGGAGCTTCTCGAGACCACGCGCTGGGAGAACTACGGGCGGCGCAGCGGCAACGAGAAGTGCCGTGACTGCATGGTGCACTGCGGCTACGAGCCGACGGCCGTGAACCACACCTTCTCGACGTGGCGCGGGTTCCGCGACACCGTGGTCGCCACGGTCACCGGGCGCTTCTGAAGTCGGCGGCGGCGTGATGGACGAGACCACGCTCGAAGGCTGGGCGCCGGAGGCCGGCGCAGCTGTGTCCCTCGCGGCCATCATCGACAAGGCGTTCGACTACCGGGGCAACGTCACCGTAGTGAAGGTCGACGGCTCGGAGACGGTCGGATTCCTGTTTAACCGCAATCCGGACGCGCCGGAGCCGTTCGTCCAGATGTTCGACCTGGACGGCGCGGGACCGCTCACCATCCCGTACCACACGATCCGCACGATCCGGTTCACCGGCCGGGATACGGCGGCGGGCAATTCTTACGCGGCATGGCTCCGCGCCAAGGAAGCGGCGAAGAGCGCCCGCAGGGACGCGTGACCCGCGTCCTCGTCGTCACCGCCGTCGATCTCGAGACCCGTGGTCTGGCCCGCCATCTCGGCCTCGAGCGCGTCACCGCGAGCGCGTGGCCGCACTTTCGCGGGGGCGCGCTCGAGCTCGTCTGCGCCGGCCCGCGCGCCGTGCACCTCGAAGCGCGAGCGGCCGGGTCGGCGCCGTCGCTGGTCATCTCGGCCGGGGTCTGCGGCGCGCTCGCTCCCGACCTCGTCGAGGGCAATCTGGTCGTGCCCGAGGCCGTCGTCGGAGTGGGCGCGGTCCGTCATTCCACCGCATCGCTGCCCGGCCTCCGCCGCGCCGGCACTCTCCTGACGGTCGACGCGGTCGTGGCCACCGCCGAGCTGAAGGCGCGGCTCTGGATGGAGACCGGCGCGCTCGCTTGCGACATGGAGTCCGTGCCGATCGTGGAGTGGGCCCGCGCGCGGGGGCTCCCGGCGGCCGTCGTCCGCGCGGTCTCCGACACGGCCAGCCGCGGCGTCTCGCCCGACCTCGCGGCGGTGATCGAGCCCGACGGCCGGGTTCGCACGACCCGCGCCGTCCGCGTCGTGCTCTCGCGCCCGGGGGCCATCGCAGAAGCGATGACGCTCCGGAGCGGGACGCAGGCGGCGCTGAAATCCGTAGCAGCCGCCCTCGGCACCGTGGCCCGCTCGTGAACCGCATGCAACCGGGCGCAGACCGCACGACCGTCCAGATCGCGACGACCTCGGTCCAGATCTCGCGGAAGGTTCGGGCGTGTCGGAGCCACGCCGCATCTGTTTCAGGCCACCCTCGGCCCAAGGCGACCTCATGGCCCCCGCTACAATAGACGCGCTGGTCACCGGCGGCACGGGCTTCGTCGGCGCCAACGTGGTCCGCGAGCTCCTGCGCGAGGGCGCCAGCGTTCGCGTGCTGGCGCGCGCGCACGGCGACCGCCGCGCGCTGGCGGGGCTGACGGTGGACGTGTGCGAGGGCGACCTCGGAGATCCGTCGTCGCTCCGCCGCGCGGTCCAGGGAGTGCGAACCGTCTACCATGTCGCCGCCGACTACCGGCTGTGGGTCCGCCGGCCCGAGGAGCTGTACCGGACCAACGTCGAGGGCACGCGCGCCATGCTCCAGGCCGCCGCCGACGCGGGAGTCAACCGCGTGGTGCACACCTCGAGCGTCGGCGCCCTCGGCATCCCCGGCGACGGGACGCCGGGCACGGAGACGACGCCGGTCACGCTCGCGGACATGGTGGGCCCGTACAAGGCGTCGAAGTTCCTCGCCGAGCAGGTGGCCCTCGGCTTCGCGCTCAAGGGGCTTCCCGTGGTGATCGTGAACCCCTCGACGCCGATCGGTCCGTGGGACGTCAAGCCGACGCCGACCGGGCAGATGATCGTCGACTTCCTCCAGGGCAAGATGTTCGCGACGCTCGACACCGGGCTCAACCTGGTTCACGTGCGCGACGTCGCGCGCGGCCACCTGCTCGCGGCCGCGCGCGGTCGGGTCGGCGAGAAGTACATTCTCGGCAACGCGGACCTCACGCTCGCCGAGATCGGCGGGCTGCTCGCGGAGATCACCGGGGGCCGGCCGCCGCGCATGCGGATTCCTTACGCGGTGGCCTGGCTCGCCGCCGGGTGCATGGAGGTCGCCGCCCGGGTCACCGGCGGCACGCCGCGCGCGTCGCTGACCGCGGTGCGGATGGCCAGAAAGCGCATGTTCTTCAGCCCCGCCAAGGCCCGCCGCGACCTCGGCCTGCCGCAGACCGACGTGCGCGAAGCGCTCCGCGACGCGACCGACTGGTTCGTCGAGCACGGCTACGCCAGGCTCGCGAGGCAGATCGCGTGATCGGACGCCTGGCCGCCCGGCTGACGCGGAAGAGTCGCTCGAACTTCTACTACGCCTTCCTCACGCTTCCACGGCATCGCCGGGAAGCCCTGTACGCCGTCTACGCGTTCTGCCGGACGGTGGACGACATCGCCGACCTCGGCGACGAGCGCGGCGTCGACCGTGCCGCGCAGCGGAGTCAGCTCGAGCGCTGGCGTCGCGACGTCGCGCTTTGCTACGAGCCGGGCGCCCGCCCGGAGAATCCGATCGCGGCGGGGCTGGCCCGCGCCGTGAGCGCCTTCGCGATCCCGCGCGAGGCCCTCCTGGCCATCATCGACGGCGTCGAGATGGACCTCGACCAGGTCCGCTACGAGACCGCCGACGATCTCTATCCCTACTGCTATCGAGTCGCCTCGGCCGTCGGTCTCTGCTGCATCGAGATCTTCGGCTACACGGATCCGCGCGCCCGCGAGTACGCGGTGAACCTCGGGACGGCGCTCCAGCTGACGAACATCATCCGGGACGTCGGCGCCGACGCCCGCGCCGGCCGCGTGTACCTGCCGCAGGAGGACCTCAGAAAGTTCGGTGTGACCGCGGACGATCTCCGGGCCGGACGCTACACCGACGAGTTCGTGAGCCTCATGCGACACCAGGCGGCGCGGGCCCGGCAGTTCTACCGGGTTGCGCAGGCGGCGTTCCCGACGGCGGACGCGCGCTCGCTGGTGGCGGCGGAGATCATGGGGCGAATCTACCGGGCGCTGCTGGACGAGATCGAGGCGCGGGCGTTTCGCGTGTTCGAGGAGCGCATCACTGTGCCGACCGGCCGCAAGCTCGCGATCGCGCTCCGCTGCTGGGCGGCGGCCCGGTTCGGCCACGCCGGATCGCGCCGCGAGCGGGCCGCCTGAAGGCGGCGGTCTACCGCGGCGCGGCCGGCCTCGGCGCCGAGGACTGGCCGAAGCCCGCCAACGCGACGCGGTTCTACAAGCGGACGTGAGAGAGACCGCCGGAATCTTCGTCGCAGGATCGCGGAGCTTGGCGATGTCCGATCCGTCGCGTCAGCCATTGGGCCAGCGGGAACACGGTAGGGCGCGAGCTCCACTAGTCGAGGACGGAAGTTGGGATCGAAACGTCGTACACCTTGTATCCGTTCCTCATTCAGCGCCAGTCTGTCCGTACTGATCGAGCACGGGCCCCGATTATATGGGCTGCGGAGACCTGGCCGCGAGCGCGGCGGTTTCTGAGCGTCACGACATACGCTGGACAATCCTGAACACTCCCATCACCCGATCCGTCGCACTCCTGCCCGTTTTCTCACGAGCTCAAACGTCGTCGTGTTCTAGGAATTTTGGGGAGAAGCCCTCGTATTGAGAATCGCCGAGCGTCGCGATGCGGGATCTGGCTCCTCCGGCGAGGCCACTGATCCGCTATAGTCCTTTCTCGGCCTCTCGGAAGGGCGGGGACTCGCATGGAGATCTGGACGGCTACGCAGATGCAGGCGATCCACAAGATGCTCAACCCGCGGTCCATCGCCATTGTCGGGGCGACGCCGCGACTGCAGTACGGCGGGCGGTTCCTCGCCGCCGCGCTCAAAGCGCAAGACCGCGTCCGCGTCTATCCGGTGAACCCCAACTACGACGAGATCCAGGGCGTGAAATCCTATCCGACCGTCGCCGACCTGCCGGAAGGCCCGGATCTGGTGGCGGTCGTTGTTCCGTACCATCAGGTGCTCGATGTCCTCGAGGCCTGTCACGCCAAGGGAGCGGCGTCGGCCATCGTCATTTCTGCGGGGTTCGCCGAGCGCGGCGTGCCGGCGCGACGCGATCTGCAGACGCGACTGGGGGTCTTCGCCCGTGACACCGGACTGCGCCTGAGCGGGCCGAATTGCCTCGGCCTCGCCAACGTCAAGGACGACATCTGGGCCACCTCGTCGTCGCGCGGGGCGGGGGGCTTGACCGGGCCGGTGGGTCTCGTCTGCCAGAGCGGAGCCACGGCGTTCGGGCCGTTCCTGGCGCGGGCCACGGACGTGGGCGTCGGGTTCAGCTACATCATCTCCACGGGCAATGAGGCGGACCTCGATTGCGCCGACTTCGCGCGCTACCTGCTCGATGACGCCGCCACCCGGGTGATCGCCGGCTTCGTCGAGGGGTTCAAGGATGCGAGCAAGTTCCTCGAGGTCGCGAAGCTCGCGGCGGAGCGCGGCAAGCCGCTGGTGATGATCAAGATCGGCCGCTCCGAGGCGGGCGCGCGGGCGGCCCGATCCCATACGGCTGCGCTGACCGGCGCCGACAAGCTGTACGACGCTGTGTTCGCGCAGTACGGGGTCATCCGGGTGCAGGACTACGATGAGCTGCTGGAAGTCTCCCAGCTCCTCGCCCATACCCGGAAGCCCGTGCATCCCGGCGTGGCTGTGGTGTCGCACTCGGGCGGCGTGAGCTCGCTCACGGCCGACATGTGCGGCCTCGCCGGACTCAGCCTGCCGCCCCTCACCGAGCACGCCCGCGATGGCATCGACGAGATCCTCAAGGGGTTTGGCTGGGCGGCGAATCCGGCGGACGTTACGGGCTTTGCCAACAGCGCGTCCTTCCCATCAATCCTGGAGTATCTCCTCGATGAGCCCGAGGTCGGCACGCTGGTCATCGCCAGCGCCGGGGCGGACACCCAGGCGGAGCAGGTGATCAGTCTCCGCCAGCGCACTGGCAAGGGCATGGCTTTCCTGTGGACGGGAAGCCGCAGCGACACGGCGGGACTCGCGAAGCTGAAGCGCGCCAACATCCCCGTGTTCTATACCCCGGGCACACTGGCCTGGGGTCTCAGACGTCTGATCGACTATCACGCCTGGCGTGACCGTCGCCTGTCTGACGGGTTCGCTGAGGCGCCCGCGCTTTCGGCCGAACAGCACCAGGCCATCGCACGGTTGCGGGCTGCCGGCCGTACGACCCTGTCCGAATACGAGAGTAAACAGCTCATCGCGGCCTGGGGTGTAGAGGTGACGCGCGAAGTCCTTGCATCCTCCGCCGAGGCGGCAGTCGAGGCCGCCGAGCGCCTCGGGTACCCGGTGGCCTTGAAGGTTGACTCGCCACACATTCTGCACAAGACCGAGGCCGGCGCCGTTCGCCTGGGCGTGCAGAGCGCCGACGAGGTGCGGCGCGCCTACACCGAGATCATGGCGAGGGCGGCTGCCCATTCCCCGGACGCGACCGTCTCCGGGCTACTGGTGCAAGAGATGGTGGCAGAGGGGGTAGAGGTCATCATCGGCGTCTCCTACGACGCGCAGCTCGGACCGATGTTGTTGTTCGGGACGGGCGGGGTGATGGTGGAAGTCTACGAGGACGTCGCCGTGCGGCGCTGTCCCCTGACCCTGTCCGAGAGTCTGGCCATGCTCTCGGAGGTCAAGGGAGCCCGGCTCCTCCGGAGCTTCCGCGGCCGGCCACCGGCGGACGTGGCGGCTCTCGCCGATACCCTGGTTCGCGTCTCGTGGCTGGCCGTTCACCTCAACGGCCATCTGACGGAGCTGGACATCAACCCGCTGATGGTCTTGCCCGCGGGGCGTGGGGTGAAGGCCGTCGATGCCCTGGCGGTGTTGCCGAGCGCGTAGCCCGCGCTTACTTTTCTACTTGCGTCGTCGTACTACCTTTCGCCGTCAAGGCGATGTGGGAGAACGCCGAGTCGGGCGTGGCTCCATGCCAATGTTTCTCTTCCGAGGGAATGTGCACGACATCGCCGAGGACGATGATCTGTTGCTCCGTTTCTGTGGCAATGATGCCCTTGCCCGCGGTCACGAACAGCACCTGATCACTACTATGAGTGTGCATTTTGTTACGCGCACCAGGGCTGAAGTTGACGATACCCAAATTGAAGTCGTTGCTCGCCTCGGGCGTGAGCAGCGTCTGCCGCGTCACCGGACCACCGGTGAACAAGGGAGCGTTCACAGGTTGAGCTGGGATCTCGCTGGGTTTGTGTACCTTCATTCGAGCATTCTCCTCTCAGGCTGTCGTGCCTTCCTCGTTTCTCGCGGGGGAGTATACCCGCATCTCCTTCTTCTTCAGGAGCCTGCCCGGGGGGCGTGCTTCTGCGCATCTCGGGCATCACAGGCGTCCGCCATGGCGAGTACCACTTTCGCCCATTCGTCCACGGGCACGTCGATCATGCGCCCGTCCAGGGGGACGGCCGCGGTGCCCGCGGCAACCGCGCCGGCAAAGACTTCGCGCACCCTTTTGTTGTGCGCCACCAGTTCGGCCGTGGGTGTGAAGGCGGCATTGACCGGCGCGACCCAGCTCGGATCCGGGCAGAGGACCCCCTTCAATCCCAAGTTCCTGGCGTCCGTGGCCATTCGGTGAATCTCAGCTGCCGACACGCGGCGCGGGTGGACGCCCAGCGGGTAGGTGATGCCAATGGGTTGCACCTTGGCGGCCGTGGCCTCGATGACCAGCCGACCTCGAGCATAGACGTACGGATCGTGCTCGGGCAGCGGGGTGATGCCGAGGTCGCAGGCGAGGTCGCTCTCGTCGAGCCCTACCTGCGTGATGCGTGGGTTCGCCGTGATGATCGACCGGATGTCCCACACCGCACGGGCGGATTCGAGCAGCACGATCAGTTCCAACGCGCCCGCGGCGAGGCCGCGGCGGCGTTCGAGGGCCGTCATTTGCTCCACCGCCTCCGCGACCTCGGCCGCTGACGCGACGCGCGGCAGCATGATTCCGCGGAGGCCCGGCCACATAGACGCCTCGAGGTCGGCGTGGAGCAGGGCCGCGTTCACGCGCACGAACACCTCCGCGCCGCCCTGGCCGGCCAGGGCAATGGCCTCCTTGACCAGCCCACGGGCCTCCGCCTTACGGGTCTCGACCACGCCGTCCTCCAGATCCAGCGTGATGGCATCCGCATCGCTCTGCCAGGCCTGCTTGACACGCGCCGTGTCGGTGATCGGCGCTAACAGATTAGAGCGACGAACGAGGATGGCCATCAGGAGTCTCCCGGCGTCATGCCAACGTCGGCGGCGTCGGCTCGGCCATCGCCGCCCGGGTACGGAGGACCGCTTCTGCTTTTTCCCGGTCGCGCTCCGTGCAGAGCGCGGCCCACTCCAAGGTGTCACGGGCGCGGGCGGCTTCGTAGCGATCGATCACCCGGCCGTCGATCACGATCCACGTGTCGCCGGTTCCCGCCAGCTCCCGATGCCGTTCGAGAACCCACCGGGCGTCCTCCACCTCTTCCGCGGTCGGCGTGAAGCCCCGGTTCTGTGGCTCCACCACGGCGGGATTGAGCCCACCGCCGAGCCGGAATCCACACTTGCGGGCGGCCTGGGCTTCACGGAGGGCGCGGTCCGCGTCGCTCACGCTGCCCGTCGTGTTGGCCACGAAGGGCGCCGCCCTAACTTGTAGTCCCAAAGCCCGGGCCGCCAGCTCCAGCTCTCCCTTGCCATAGGCGAATTGCTCGAAGCCGACGAACATCTCCACGCCGAGGTCTCGGGACATGTCGTAGCCGGTCCCGCCGCCAAACTCCTTGACGCGCGGGCTCGCCAAAGCGATGTCGTATGCGGCGGCGACGCCCGTCGCCGTTTCGATGTTGGCGCCAATCTCGACCGTGCCCGGGCGGATGCCCCGCTCGCGCTCGAGACGTGTGATGACGTCGTCGAGAAGACGGATCTCTTCGGCACTCTCGGCCTTGGGATAATTCACCTTGCTGAGCCCCGGCCACACGATCGCCTCCAGGTCGGCGTGCACGTAGTCGTGATTGATGCGAGTGAACGCCTCGGCGCCGCCCTTCCGAACGACGGGGATGGCGTCCTTGATGAGGCCTCGGGCATGGGCCTTCAGGTGCTGGGGCACCGAGTCTTCCAGGTCGAGATTGATGAAATCGCACCCGCGGCGCCAGGCGTGGTCGACGAAGCGCCGCGTGACCACGGGCATAGTCAGCCCGGACCGACGCACCTGATGCGCGGCCATCAGCGCCCTCCCGGTGAGGTCACGGTCGGACCAGCGGCGGCCGCGCGGCCATCTCCGCCTTCTCTCGGGCGCGCGCCTCGCATGCCGCCGCACGATCGAGGAGCGCCCGGGCCTGCGCGGCAGCCCCTCGATCGACGAGGCGGTCGCCCTGCTCGACGAGGGCCACGCCCCGGGCAACGCCGGCGCGATACGCCGTCATCAGCTCTGTGGCGGCCGCCGCTTCGGCGTCGTCTGGCGTGAACCCTCGGTTCAGGGGTTCCACCTGGTTCACGTCGATGCACAGTGACCCCGTGAAGCCGATGGCGCGACCCCGGCGGGCCGCGTGATAGGTGTCGTCCGGGCCGGCCAGCAAGCCCCGAGCCGGCGCCCGCCACCAGGCGCCGAGGGGCGTCACGCCAAGCGCCCGGGCCACAGCGATGAGCCGTTGCATGAGATACGGCATCAGGTGAATCTCTCCGGACGGCTCGGGGCGGAGGTCCATGATGAGGTCGGCCCGGCCCAGCGTCAGTCCCCGGATGCGCGGGCTGGCGCGACCGATATCGTATGCGGCGTGATTCCCCCGGGCCGTCTCCAGGGCGGCCACGATCTCCAGCGTCCCGGGGAGAATGCCTCGCTTCGCCTCGAGCTCCGCCAGCAGCCCATCGACGTCAGCAACCTGCTGCGCTGACTCGAGCTGCGAGACGATCACCCCGGTCAGTCCCGGCCACGCGCAGGCCAGAAGGTCGGCGACAAGTAGCTCGGGATCGACCTGCGCGAACACTTCCGCGCCGCCCGCCTGAGCCGTGCGGATCGCCGCCTCGACGCGCTCCCGCGCCGCAGGCTTGTCCTCTTCCGCCACGAACTCGACCAGGTCGAGCACGATCACGTCGGCGGTCGACCGGGACGCCCGGACAATCTCCTCCGACTTGGACATCGGCACGACCAGCCACGACCGCCGTACCCGCGCGCTCATACCCGCTCCCGTCCGATACGGATCCTCGGGGGAAGGCAACTCGACCAGCCCGACCCGCTCGCGTGTTGAAGCGCCGAGCGTACGCGCTGGTCAGTCGTGCCGTTCTACTCACTCCCGAGTTGGGGAGCGTAGAGATTCGGTGAAGCCCTTGTCAAGGGTGTTGCCGTGTTAGCCTCCCGGAGCATGAGGGCGATGGTGTTCCACGGACCCGGCGACCTCCGCGCGGAGGAACTGCCGGTTCCGGTCCCGGGGCCCGGCGAGGTCGTCCTGAAGATCGACGCCGCCCTGACGTGCGGCACCGACGTGAAGACGCTCCGCCGCGGGCATCCGGTGATGATCCCGAAAATTCCTACCGTCTTCGGCCACGAGTTCGCCGGCACCGTCAGCGCGGTCGGCGCAGGCGTATCCCTGCGCGAGGGTGACCGCGTGGTGGCGGCCAACTCGGCGCCGTGCGGCGCCTGCCCCCCGTGCCGCGCCGGTCGGCCGAATCTCTGCGACGACTTGCTGTTCGTCAACGGCGCGTACGGCGAGTTCATCGCGCTGCCGCCGCGGCTCGTCTCGCGCAACGTCGTGCCGCTGGCGGCGACCCTGCCGGCCGAGCGCGCGGCGTTCGCGGAGCCGCTCGCGTGCGCGCTCCTGGCGATCGAGCGGGCCCGGGTCGAGGCCGGGCAGACCGTGGTGGTGTTCGGCCACGGACCGCTCGGGTGCCTGCTCGGCATGCTCGCGATGTCCCGCGGGGCGCGGGTCGTCATGGTCGGAAAATCGGGATGGCGGTTCGATCGGCTCAAGCACCTGGGCTTCGCGCGCTGGCTCGACGCGACGGCTGCCGCCGACGTGGTCGAGGACATCCGCGGCCTCACCGCCGGGCGCGGGGCCGAGGTGGTCGTCGAAGCCACCGGCCGGCCCGAGGTGTGGGAGCAGGCCGTGGACGCCGTGGGGCGCGGCGGCACCGTGGTATTCTTTGGTGGCTGCGCTCCCGGAACCTCGATTCGCCTGGACACGCGGCGGGCGCACTACGAGGAGCTGACGCTCCTCGGCGCGTTTCATCACACGCCGGGGACGATCCGCCGGGCGGTGGAGGCGCTGCAGTCGGGCGCGCTCGTGCCGGACAGCCTGATCACGCACCGGATGCGGCTCGACGAGGTCGCGCGCGCGCTCGATCTCATGGCGAGAGGCGAGGCCCTCAAGGTGCTGATCGAGCCATGAAAGGGTGACCGACATGAAGGCACCGATCTCGGAGATCCTCCTGGCCGGCCCCCGCGGCTTCTGCGCCGGGGTCGAACGCGCGATCGACATCGTCGAGCTCGCCCTCTCCGTGTGCCGGCCTCCGGTCTACGTCCGTCGCGAGATCGTCCACAATCGCCTCGTCGTCGAGACGCTCCGCCAGCAGGGCGCCATCTTCGTGGACGAGCTGGACGAGGTGCCCGACGACGCGACCGTCATCTTCAGCGCGCACGGGATCGCGCCGGAGGTACGGGAGGAGGGGGTCCGTCGCGGTCTTCGCGTGATCGACGCGACCTGCCCGCTGGTGACCAAGGTGCACCTCGAGGCGATCCGCTACGCCCGTGAGGACTACTCGATCGTCCTGATCGGTCACGAGGACCACGACGAGGTCATCGGCACGCTCGGCGAGGCGCCGGACCGCATCTTCGTCATCGCCGACGTGGACGAGGTCGCCATGCTCGAGGTGCCGAACCCGGACAAGGTCGCCTATCTGACCCAGACCACCCTCTCCGTCGACGACACGCGCGACGTGATCGAGGCGCTGCGCCGGAAGTTTCCGAAGATCGTCGGCCCCTCCCGCAACGACATCTGCTACGCGACCCAGAATCGACAGGCAGCCGTCAAGCGCCTGGCCAACGACGTCGACCTCTTGCTGGTCATCGGCTCGGCCAACAGCTCCAACGCCATCCGGCTCGTCGAGGTGGCGCGGACGGCCGGAACCCAGGCCCACCTCATCAACGACGTCGGCGACATCAGTCCGGAGTGGCTGGAGGGCGCGCCGAGGATCGGCATCACCGCCGGCGCCTCGACGCCGGAGGTGCTCGTGACCCAGACGGTGGAGGCGCTGCGTGGGCAGGGTGTCTCGGTCCGGGAGGTCCACGTGGTCGAGGAGGACGTCCGGTTCGCGCTGCCGCAGGAGCTCGCGCGCATGGCCGAGGAGCGCGGCATGACCCTGCCCGCGCGCACGGCGATGCGCCAGACGATCTGATCGATCGCCCTGCCGGCGCGCCGCCGGCTCGGGGCTCTTACCGCTCGATCTCACACCTGAGAGCGGGCCTCATCGACTGAACCGTAAGCCCGCGCCACGCTGGATCGGCTACACTCGACGCCATGCACGAAACCGCCGTCGTCCCCGGGAGTCAGCGATGAGCTTCGTCAGTCACGTCGAGTGCACGATCTGCGGCGCCGCTCACGACGCCAAGCGCCTCTTGACGGTGTGCGAGAAGTGCGGCCAGATGCTCGCCGTTCGGTATGACCTCGCCCGCGTCGCCTCGAGCGTCACCAAGAGCGCGCTCCGTCAGCGCGCGGCCGGCATGTACCGGTTCCGGGAGCTGACGCCCCTCGACGAGGCCGAGCCGCCGGTGACGCTCGGCGAGGGGGGGACGCCGCTCCTCGATCTCCCGCGGCTCGCCGCCCACTTCGGGATCCGGAAGATCTGGGGCAAGGACGAGGGCCAGAATCCGACCGGATCGTTCAAGGCGCGCGGCCTCGGCATGGCGCTCACCCGCGCCCGGACGCTCGGCGCCAGGGGGTTCGTCATTCCGTCAGCGGGCAACGCCGGCGGGGCGGCGGCGGTGTACGCCGCGCGGTGCGGCCTGCCCTGCGTCGTCATCGTGCCGCGCGGCACGCCGCCCGCGGCGGTCGCCGAGGCGCAGATTGCCGGCGCCCACGTCTTCACCATCGAGGGCTCGATCGCGACCGCGGGGAGAGTCGTCTCTCGCGTCGCGCCCCTGCTCGGGTGGTTCGACCTCTCGACGCTCAAGGAGCCCTATCGCCTGGAGGGGAAGAAGACGATCGGCCTCGAGCTGGCCGAGCAGCTGGACTGGCGCATGCCCGACGTCCTGCTTTATCCGACGGGCGGGGGTACCGGGCTCGTCGGCATCCCCAAGGGCTACGAGGAGCTGCGCGCGATGGGCTGGCTCTCGGGGCCGCTCCCACGCTTCTTCGCCGTCCAGGCCGACGGCTGCGCGCCGGTCGTGAAGGCGTTCGCCTCGGGCGCCGAGACGACGACGGCCTGGGAGAATCCGACGACACACGCGGCCGGGCTCCGGGTGCCCTCACCCTTCGCCGGGCGCCAGATGTTGCGGCTCCTACGCGAGACGGGCGGCGGCGCGGTGGCGGTCGACGAGACGGCGATCCAGGAGGCGCAGCGCCTGGTGGCGCGCACCGAGGGCATCTGGACGGCGCCCGAGTCCGCCGCGCTCGTCGCGGCGCTCGCGCGGCTCAAGGACGGCGGTGACGTCGCCCGCGACGCCGAGGTCATGCTGATCCTCACCGGCGCCGGGCTCAAGTACGCGCCGCCGCCGCTCGCGCCGCCGACCGATCTGGCGGGCACCGAAGAGGAGGTCGTCGCCCAGGTGCGCCGGGCGGTCGGGGCTTAACAGCGTCCGCCCTTCGGTGGTAGCATGCGGCCCACCGCATCGCGTTCCAGGAGGCCTGCTGATGGCGATCGATATCGGGAAAATCCGGAACGTCGGCATCGTCGGTCATGGCGGCGTGGGCAAGACGTCGCTCGTCGAGGGCATGTTGTTCGCCGCCGGTGCCGTGACGCGCCTGGGCCGGGTGGACGACGGCTCCACCACCACCGACTTCGACCCTGACGAGATCAAGCGCAAGATCTCGATCAATACCTCCGTGGCCTACTGCGACTGGAAGGGCCACCGGATCAACCTCGTCGACACGCCGGGGTACGGCGATTTCATCGCCGACGCGCGGGCAGGGCTCCGGGTTGTCGAGGCGGCGGTCGTGGTCGTGGACGCGGTCGCCGGCGTCCAGGTGCAGACCGAGAAGGTCTGGAAGTTCGCGACCGAATACACGCTGCCGTGCGTCGTGGTGGTCAACCGCCTCGATCGCGAGCGCTCCGACTTCTTCCGGACCTTCGAATCGCTCGGCCGGCGCCTCAAGGGGCGGCTGGTCGCGCTCCACATCCCGCTCGGCGAGGAGTCGGGCTTCCGCGGGTTCGTCGATCTCGTCAAGATGAAGGCGGTGACGTTCGCGGGCGGCAAGCCGACCGAGGGCGAGATTCCCGCCGACCTCGGGGATCGCGCCAAGGAGTACCGCGAGAAGCTCGTCGAGGCCGCCGCCGAGACCGACGACGACCTGCTCAGCAAGTACCTGGAGGAAGGCACGCTCGGCGAGGCCGAGATGCTGAAGGCCCTCCGCGCCGGTATCACCGAGGGCAAGCTCGTGCCGGTCCTGTGCGCCGCAGCGTCGAAATCTATCGGGATCCACGCGCTGCTCGACCTCATCGTCGATTCGCTCCCGTCGCCGGCCGCCCGGCCCGAGGTCGCAGGCACCGATCTCAAGGCCAAGCAGGCCGCCACCCGGGCCGCCGACCCGAAGGTGCCGGTGACGGCGCTCGTCTTCAAGACGCTCAGCGACCCGCACATCGGCAAGCTCTCGCTCTTCCGCGTGACCAGCGGCACACTCCGGGCGGACTCGACGCTCCTGAACCCGGGGCGCGGCGCCCGGGAGCGGATGGGGCACGTCTCGTGGCTCCAGGGCAAGACCCAGAAGAACGTCGAGGCGCTGGGAGCTGGTGAGATCGGCGTCGCCCAGAAGCTGAAGGAGACGCAGACGGGCGATACGCTCTGCGAGGAGACGCACCCGTTCGAGCTGCCGAAGATCACGTTCCCGGAGGCGGCGATCTCGTTCGCGATCCAGCCCAAGACGCGCGGCGACGAGGACAAGATCTCGACCGCGCTGGCGCGGATCGCCGAGGAGGATCCGACGGTCCACTATCACTTCGATCCGGAGACGAAGCAGCTCCTCGTCTCGGGCGTCGGAAGCCTCCACGTCGAGATGGTCGTCGAGCGGATGAAGCGCAAGTACAACGTCGACGTCAACCTGCTGCCCCCGCGCATCCCCTACAAGGAGACGGTCAAGGGGCGCGCCGAGGGCCAGGGCAAGTACAAGAAGCAGACCGGCGGGCGCGGGCAGTACGGCGACACCTGGCTCCGGGTCGAGCCGATGGCGCGCGGCGGCGGGTTCGAGTTCGTCGACGACGTTTTCGGCGGCGCGGTCCCGCGCAACTTCATCCCGTCGGTCGAGAAGGGCGTGCGCGAGTGCATGAAGAAGGGGATTCTCGCCGGCTACCCGGTCGTGGACATGAAGGTCACGCTCTACGACGGCTCCTCCCACGACGTGGACTCCTCCGACATGGCGTTCCAGATCGCGGCCTCGATGGGCCTGCAGAAGGTGTTCATGGACGCCCGGCCGATCCTGCTCGAGCCCATCATGAACGTGGAGGTCACGACGCCCGCGGATCACGCGGGCGACGTCATCGGCGACCTGAACTCTCGCCGCGGCCGGATCGTGGGCATGGAGCCGGCGGGCGAGACCGCGGCGGTGCGTGCGGTGGTGCCGATGGCCGAGATGCTGACCTACGAGTCGAGCCTGCGCTCGATGACCGGCGGCCGCGGCGGCTACTCGATGGAGTTCTCGCACTACGAAGAGGTCCCGGCCTTCCTCGCCGAGAAGGTCGTCAAGGAGGCGAAGGCCGAGAAGGAGAGCGCCGAGAAGCACTAGAGCCGGGGGGGTCTTGGACGTAGAATAGGCCCGCCATGATCTTCCAGCAGATCCTCAACGAGGAGTCCGGCTGCCTCTCGTACCTCATCGGCTGTAACGAGGCCGGGCGAGCGCTCGTCGTCGACCCCGGCCGCGACCGTGTTCCCGAGTACCTCCGCCTCGCCGCGAAGAAGGGCCTCACCATCAGCCACATCCTCGAGACGCACACGCACGCCGACCACATCTCCGGCAATCGCGATCTGGCCGAAGCGGTCCGCGCGCCGATCCTGGTGCACCGCGCCTCCGGCGTGGTCTTCGAGCACGAAGAAGTGCAGGACGGCGACGAGATCGTGATCGGTACGGTGCGCTTCAAGGTCGCGCACACGCCCGGCCACACGCCGGACTCGATCTGCCTCCTCGTGACCGACCTGTCGCGCGGCGACGCGCCGTGGTTTGTCCTCACCGGCGATATGCTCTTCGTCGGCGCGGTCGGGCGCCCCGATCTCGGCGGCGCGCGCGCGGCCGAGGACGCCTGGGAGAGCCTGCACCGCGTGCTCCTGCCGCTCGACGACAGCGTCGAGGTCTACCCCGCCCACGGCGCCGGCTCGTCGTGCGGGCGCGCCATGTCGTCCAAGTCGGGGTCGACGATCGGCTTCGAGCGCCGCTTCAATCCGGCCCTGCAGCTCCGCGAGCGGGCCGCGTTCGTCGACTTCCTCATGCGCGACCTGCCCCCGAAGCCGCCGTCGTTCGAGAAGATCGTGAGCAAGAACAAGGGGCTCGTCTCGCTGATGGCGGCCAAGCCGCGCCCGTACAGCGCGCGCGAGGCGTCGGAGGCGGTGCGCCGTGGCGAGATCGTCCTGGACCTGCGCGACCCCGCCACCTACGGCGAGGCGCACATTCCCGGCGCGATCAACGTGTGGATCGAGAGCCCGCAGTTCGCCGAGCGCGTCGCCGGCATGGTCCCGGCGGGCGTCCCGCTGCTCTTGCTGGCGCAGGGGCCGTCGGACCTCGATCGCGCCGTCCCGGCGCTGTCGCGCGTCGGGGTCGACGAGGTCACGGGCTTTCTCCAGTGGGGCATGATCGAATGGCGCAGCGAGGGCTTCGCCGTCGAGTCGGTCCCGCAAATCACCGTCAACGAGCTGGCCGAGTGGCTCGAGCAGGGCCGCGAGGTCACCGTGATCGACGTCCGCGAGCACGCCGAGTGGCTCGAGGGCCACATCAAGGGCGCCACGCACCTGCCGATGCTGGAGGCGGCGTCGCGCCACGCCGAGGTGCCGACCGAGGGGCCGAAAGCGGTGCTCTGCGCGGGCGGCCTTCGCTCGAGCACGGCGATCAGCGCGCTCACGCGGCACGGCCTCAAGGGCTTCTACAACGTCACCGGCGGCATGACAGCGTGGAAGCGCTCCGGCTATCCAGTCGTCCGGTCGTCATCGGGTTCCGGTTCAGCATCTCGCCCGTGATCGCCTGATGGCGAGCTCGTTCGCCCCGCAGTACGCGGCGCTGTTCGCGCGTCCGTGGGTGGTGTGGGGCGCCGCCGTCCTCATGGCCACCCTGAACGTCTTTCTCTTCGCCTTCGATCGGCCGTGGACGGCGTCGGACGGGCTGCGCAACTGGGGCGACTGGGTTCTCACCGGCCTTGGACTCGTGCGCCGCCCCGACCTCCTGCCGCCCTGGCTCTACTCGGGATCGATCCTGAACATCGGCGTGATCGTCGGCGGCGCGATGGCCGCGCTGCTCTCGCGGGAATTCGCGATTCGCGTGCCGCCCGCTCCGGAGCTCGCCAAGGGCGCCGCGGGCGGACTCCTGATGGGCGTCGGCGCGGTGCTCGCCTTCGGCTGCAACATCGGCGGCTTCTTCTCGGCGACCAGCGCGCTCTCGCTCTCCGGCCTCGGGATGATGCTGGGGCTCGCCGCGGGCGCGTACCTCGGGCTGCGCTACCTGCTCTGGGAGGTGGCCCACCGCCCCGGCTGGTCGCGCGGCGGCGGGCGCACCTTCTTGCAGTCGCGCGCGCCGGCGGCCGGGCGCCAGCCCGCGGCGGGCGCCCTTATCCTCGCGCTGATCGTCGCGACGCTGTTCGTCTACACGCGCGCGGGCTACGGGACCCAGGGCGTCTTCCTGCTCTTCGGCGCCGGACTCGGCGTGATCTTCCAGCGCTCGCGCTTCTGCCTGGTCCGCGCCTTTCGCGAGCCGTTCCTGACCGGCGACGCCGAGCACACGCGGGCGGCGGCGCTGGCGCTCGTCGTGTCGACGCTCGGCTTCGCGATCTTGAAGTTCACCGACCTCAAGGACAAGACCGAGTGGGTGTTTCCGGCGGCCGGAGTCGGCGCGCTCGCCGGCGGGCTCGCCTTCGGCATCGGCATGACGCTCGCGGGCGGTTGCGGGGCCGGCTCGCTCTGGCGGGCGGGCGAGGGCCAGGTGAAGCTCTGGGTGGCCGTCGCCTGCTTTGCGCTCGGCGCGTCGCTCGTGCGCCTCGCCATGACGCAGTCGGGACTCCTCAGGAAGCTGGGGGCGGCCGTGTTCCTGCCGGCCTCGCTCGGCTGGGCGGGCGCCATCGTGCTGATCGTCGCCATCGCGCTCGGCTGGGCTATGCTGGCGACCTGGAACGAGGCCACCGGCCGGCTCAGCGCGGCCTAGTGACGGCCCGAACGCAGTCAGCGGAGGACGGAATGAAGGATCCCACGCGAAGGGAGTTCCTGTGGACGTCCGGGCTCGGCCTGCTCGCGGCGGGCTGCGCGCCCACGGTGGCGGACTACGCTCAGAAGAGCGGACGCCGCGTCGTCGTGATCGGCGGCGGCTGGGGCGGCGCGACCGCCGCCAAGTACGTGCGGCTGGCCGATCCCTCGATCGAGGTCGTCCTGCTCGAGCCGAACAAGCAGTTCGTCTCGTGCCCGTTCTCGAACCTGGTGCTCAGCGGTGTGCGCACGATCGACAGCATCACCTTCGGCTACGACCGGCTGCGCGCCCACGGCGTCCGGGTGCTGCACGACACGGCGACGGCGATCGAGCCCGACGCCAAGCGGGTCCGCGTGGGCAACGACTCCCTCCCGTACGACCGGCTCATCGTGTCGCCGGGCGTCGAGTTCCAGTGGGAGCAGGTCGAGGGGCTCGCGGCGGCCCAGGACCGGGTGCTGCACGCGTGGAAGGCGGGGCCGCAGACTGTCGAGCTGGCCCGCCAGCTCCAGGCGATGCCGGACGGCGGGGTGTTCGTCCTGACGATTCCGCCGGCCGCCTATCGGTGCCCGCCCGGTCCCTACGAGCGCACGTGTCAGGTCGCCTGGTATCTCAAGAACAACAAGCCGAAGTCGAAGCTCATCGTGCTCGACGCCAACCCGAACATCATCTCGAAGACCGCGCTCTTCCGCGCGGCCTGGGCGAGCTATCCGAACATCGAGTACCGCGGCTCCAACAAGGTCGTGAAGGTCGACCCGGGCACGCGCGAGGTGACGACCGAGCTCGGCGACAAGGTGAAGTACGACGTCCTCAACCTCATCCCGCCGCAGCGCGCGGGGACGATTGCCGTGTCGGCCGACCTGGTCGGCGCCGACAAGCGCTGGTGCGAGGTCAACCACCTGACGTACGAGTCCGTGAAGCACAAGAACATCCACGTCATCGGCGACTCGACGATCGGCTTGCCGGTGCCGAAGTCGGGCAACATCGCCAACGCGATGGGGAAAATCTCCGCGCTCGCGGTGGTCAGCCTCCTCAGCGACAAGCCGGTTCCCCCGATGGCGCCCGGCAACACCTGCTACAGCTGGGTGAGCGACCGGGAGGCCATCGCGGTCGTCAACGCGTACAAGATCGAGGGCGGCAAGGTCGTGCAGATCGAGCAGAAGCTCACGCCCGGCCAGTCGGAGATGTGGGCGCAGAACGCGGTCGGATGGGCCACCAGCATCTGGCAGGACATGCTCGGCTAGCGTCTACACATGGAAAGGGACAAGGTGATGCCGATCGCTCTCATCAGCCTGCTGCTCCTCGCGCTCACCGGCACGGCCGAGGCGGGACCGCTCGACGGCCCGGGCGCCCCCACCGCCGTGATCTGCAGCGCGTGCCACGGATTCGCCGGCCAGAGCCAGTCGAACACCATGCCGATCCTCGCGGGCATGGCGCCCTGGTATTTCAAGAAGGCGATCCAGGACTTCGCGGCCGGCAAGCGGACGTCGCCGGAGATGGAGCCCTACGCCAAGCAGGTCGTCCAGTTCGGCCTCGACGACGTCGCCGCCTACTTCGCCGCCCAGAAGCGGACGGTGACGCCGGTGACGTCCGATCCCGCGGCGATCGAGCGCGGGCGCGCGGCGGCGGCGCAGTGCACGCTCTGCCACGGCGCCTCGGGCAAGGGGGATCCGGCGAAGGGCGTGCCCGATCTGACGGGTCAGCCGCCCGGCTATCTCAAGAGCCAGATGCTGCTGTTCAAGGCGGACAAGCGGAGCCCGGGCGACGCTCAGCTGAAGGTGGTGAAGGTGCTGATGGCGACGATTCCCGACGAGCAGCTCGCCGACCTGGCCGCGTACTGGTCGAGCGTCAGGTAGCCGCCATCGAGCTCCCCGCGGCCGAAGCGCTGCCGTCGCCGGCCCGGCGGGCGGCGTGACGCTCGCCTTCTGCCTCACCCTCCTGGCGCTCGGGTTCGCCGGCGCTTTCGTGGCGGGGCTGCTCGGCGCCGGCGGCGCCTTCGTCATGATTCCGCTGTTGCTCTACGTTCCGCCCCTGCTCGGCGTCGGCCAGCTCGACATCAAGGAGGTCGCCGGCGTGACGATGGCTCAGGTACTCGTCGCGGCCTCGGCCGGCATGCTCGCCCACCGCCGACACGGCGCCGTGAACACCGGGATCGTGTGGGCGGGCGGCGTCGCCATGGCCATCGCGTCCTTCGTCGGCGCGCTCGCGTCCAAGTACGTGAGCGGGCGCGCTCTCCTGTTCGTCTTCGCGGTCATGGTCACGACGGCGGCCGTCCTCGCCTTCGTGGGCGCCGAGCGCGACGCGGCGCGGAGCGACGGGCCCTTCGCGTTCAGCCGGCTGCGCGTCGGCGCGGTCGCCGGCACGGTCGGCCTCGCCGCCGGCCTGGTGGGCGCAGGCGGGGGATTTCTCTTGGTGCCGCTGCTGCTCGTTGTCGCCGACATTCCGATTCGCGTCACGATCGGCAGCTCGCTGGCGATCACGGCGCTGGCGGCGATCTCGGGCTTCACCGGCAAGCTCGTCACCGGTCAGATTCCACTGGCGCCGACGCTCGCCGTGGTGGCGGGCGCGATTCCCGGTGCCCGCTTCGGCGCCGCGATGAGCCGCCGCCTGTCGCCCTTCGGTCTCCGGGTCGCGCTGTTCGCGTTCGTCACAGTGACGGCGATCAAGGTGTGGGCGGATCTCCTGGGTCACTGAGAGTCAGGGAGGGCACGTGCGCTACGGGTTCGTGATCGATCAGCGCCGCTGCATCGGCTGCCACGCCTGCACGGTGGCGTGCAAGGAAGAGAACCGGGTGCCGCTGGGCGCCTTTCGCACGTGGGTGAAGTACGTCGAGCGCGGCACCTTCCCGCAGACGCGCCGCTACTTCTCGGTACTGCGATGCAATCACTGCGACGACGCACCCTGCGTCACGATCTGCCCGACGGTGGCGCTCTACCGGCGCCCCGATGGCATCATCGACTTCGACGGCGCGCGGTGCATCGGCTGCAAAGGCTGCATGCAGGCGTGTCCGTACGACGCGCTCTACATCGACCCGGACACGCACACCGCCGCGAAGTGTAACTATTGCGCGCATCGCATCGAGGTGGGGCTGGAGCCGGCGTGCGTGATCGTGTGCCCGGAGCAGGCGATCATCGCGGGCGATCTCGACGACCCGAAGTCGACAATCGCCCGCATCGTCGGCCGGGAGCCGGTGCAGGTGAGGAAGGCCGAGCAGGGAACCCGGCCGAAGGTGTTCTATCTCGGCGCCGACGCCTCGACGCTCTCCCCCGAGCTGCAGGCGCCCGCGACCACCTACCTCTGGGCCGAGCGGCCGCGCGCGGAGGTCGACCTGGTGAAGATGGTCGCTGCGGCCCAGCGGGGCGACGCTTCCGGCGCCGGCGCGCTGAGCCGGCCCGTGTACGACGTGCCCCACCAGGTGAGGCCCTGGGGCTGGAAGGTCGCCGCGTACCTGTGGACCAAGTCGATCGCCGCGGGCGCCCTCCTCGTCGCCGCGCTCGCCGGGTCTCCGGGTTGGGGAAGCCTGCACGGCGTCGGCGCGCCGGTGCTCAGTCTGTTCTTTCTGGTGCTTACGACCGCACTGCTGATCTTCGACCTCAAGCGCGCCGACCGCTTCGCCTACATCCTGCTCAAGCCGAACTGGCGCTCGTGGCTCGTCCGCGGCGCCTGGATTCTGATGGCCTTCGGCGCGGTCGGCGCCGTCTGGCTGTTCGGCGGATTGACGGACCGTGGCGATGTCGTGAGCGCGACGTTCGTGCCGGCCATCTTGCTCGCGCTCGCGGCCGCCGGCTACAGCGCGTTTCTCTTCGGGCAAGCCGAAGGGCGCGATTTCTGGCAGAGCCCGCTGGTGCTGCCGCACCTGATCGTCGCCTCGCTGGTCGCGGGTAGCGCCACGCTCTCGCTCGCCACCGTCGTCTGGCCCGCCGGCGTCATGGTCGCGGGCCGCTACGTCTCCCATCCGGGGGACACTCTCGGCGCGCTGATGGTGCTCTCGCTTCTCGCCAACGCGGGGCTCCTGGCGGTGGAGCTCGGCACTCGCCACCCCGTGCGGGACGTGGCGAAGGCGGCCCGGATCATCACGCACGGAGGGTACCGGGCTCGCTTCTGGGGCGGCGTGGTGGTGACCGGGACCGCCCTGCCGATCGCGTTCGTGATGGCCGACTTCGCGCTCACGCTGTGGCCGCTGAGCCATTTCGCCGCGATCCTCGCGCTCGCCGGGCTCTGGCTGTGGGAGGACCTGTGGGTGAGGGCCGGCCAGTCCGTGCCGTTGAGCTGACGTCCATGCGGAGAGTGGCATGACCGATCGTCTGGCCGAGCCGCTGCACCCGGTTGCCCGTGAGCTGCGCCCACCCGAGGGCGGGCTCTCATCGTATCCGCCCGTCGAGCGCTGGGAGGACTGGGAGGAGTACGACCCGGTCGCGTGGCCCCGGAAGGTCAAGCGCCGGTACTCGCTGATCCCGACGATCTGCTTCAACTGCGAGGCCGGCTGCGGCCTCCTCGCATACGTCGACCGCGAGACGCTCCAGATCCAGAAGTTCGAGGGGAACCCGGTTCACCCGGGGAGCCGCGGCCGCAACTGCGCCAAGGGGCCCGCCACGCTGAACCAGGTGACCGATCCGGAGCGGATTCGCTATCCGCTGCGTCGCGTCGGGCCGCGCGGCGGCGGCCGGTGGGAGCGCGTCACGTGGGACCAGGCGCTCGACGACATCGCCGGACGCATCCGCGCGGCGCTCGTGGAAGGCCGGCAGAACGAGGTCATGTACCACCTCGGCCGGCCGGGCCACGAGCTCGTCTATCTGCAGCGTGTCTTCCACGCCTGGGGGATCGACGGCCACAACAGCCACACGAACGTCTGCTCGGCGAGCGCGCGGGCGGGCTACGCCTTCTGGCACGGGATGGATCGCCCCTCGCCCGACCACGCGAACGCCCGCTTCATCCTGCTCCTCTCCTCGCACCTCGAGACCGGCCATTACTTCAACCCGCACGCCCAGCGCATCATGGAAGCCAAGGCGCGCGGCGCGAAGGTCGCGGTGCTCGACACGCGCCTCAGCAACACGGCATCGATGGCCGACTGGTGGCTCGCGCCCTGGCCCGGCTCGGAGTCGGCCGTGCTCCTCGCGATGGCCCACGTGCTGGTGCGCGAGAAGCTCTACGATCGCGACTTCGTGCGCCGGTGGGTGAACTGGGACGAGTATCTGCGCGCGGAGCGGCCCGAGCTGCCCGTCACGTTCGAGGCGTTCGAGCAGGCGCTCGACGAGCTGTACGCACGGTTCACGCCGGAGTTCGCCGAGGCCGAGAGCGGTGTCGCCGCCGCAACCATAGTTGAAATTGCCCGGGAGATCGGGCGGGCCGGATCGGCGCTGGCGACCCACGTCTGGCGCAACACCGCCGCCGGCAACCTCGGCGGCTGGCAGGTGGCCCGCGCGCTCGAGCTCGTGGTGGTGCTCATGGGCGCGGTCGGCACGCCCGGCGGCACGGCGCCGAACGCCTGGAACAAGGCGATCCCGGCGCCGCCGATGATGCCGCCGCCCGGGAAGATCTGGAGCGAGCTCCTGATGCCGCGCGAGTACCCGCTCGCGTTCTTCGAGATGAGCTTCCTGCTGCCGCACTTCCTGAAGGAGGGGCGCGGCAAGCTCGCCATGTATTTCACGCGGGTCTACAACCCCGTGTGGACGAACCCGGACGGGATGTCGTGGATCGAGATGCTGACCGACGAGAAGCAGGTCGAGCGGCACGCCTGCCTGACCCCGATCTGGAGCGAGACGGCGTGGTTCTCCGATTACGTCCTGCCGATGGGCCACGCGTCGGAGCGCCACGATCTCATGTCGCAGGAGACGCACGCGGCGCGGTGGATCGGCTTCCGCCAGCCCGTGCTCCGCGTGGCGCTCGAGAAGGCGGGCAAGCGCTTCGACCTCACCTGGCAGGCGCACGAGGCCGCGGGGCTCGGTCAGGTCTGGGAGGAGGACGAGTTCTGGATCGAGCTGTCGTGGCGGATCGATCCCGACGGCGCGCTCGGCATCCGGAAGTACTTCGAGTCGCCGTACGGTTCGGGTGAAAAGCTCCGGATCGAGGAGCTGTACCGCTGGATCTTCGAGAACAGCGTGCCCGGCCTCCCCGAGGCGGCGGCGCGAGAGCGGCTCGCCCCGCTCGAGTACATGCGCAAGTACGGCGCGTTCCTGGTCGAGGACCAGGTGTACCGGACCCACGAGCAACCACTCGCCGCGCGGGATCTCGAGGGCGCGACGGTCGATCCGGTCACGGGGGTCGTGCAGAAGGGCGGGCAGGCGATCGGCGTCGAGATCGACGGCCGGCGCCACCTCGGGTTCCCGACGCCGTCGCGCAAGCTCGAGTTCTTCTCGGGAACGCTCAAGGCGTGGAAGTGGCCCGAAGAGGCGGTGCCCAACTACATTCGGAGCCACGTCCACTGGTCGAATCTCGATCGCGCGAAGGGCGAGATGGTCCTCCTGCCCACGTTCAGGCTGCCGACGCTCATTCACACGCGCTCGGGCAACGCCAAGTGGCTCTACGAGATCTCCCACACGAATCCGCTCTGGATGCATCCCGAGGACGCGGCGCGAGCGGGCGTGGCGACCGGCGACCTGCTCAAGGTCTCCACGCGCATCGGTCACTTCGTCGACCGGGTGTGGGTCACCGAGTCGGTTCGGCCGGGAGTGATCGCGTGCTCCCATCACCTCGGACGCTGGCGCCTGCACGAGGACGCCGGCGGAGAGCGCTGGTCCACGTCGCTCGTCGATCTCGCGCAGCCCGAGCCCGGGAAGTGGCGCATGCGGCAGGTCCACGGGCCGCGGCCGTTTTCGAGCGACGATCCCGATTCGGAGCGCATCTGGTGGGAGGACGGGGGCGTCCACCAGAACCTCACGTTCCCGGTCCAGCCCGACCCGGTCAGCGGCCAGCACTGCTGGCACCAGAAGGTGACCGTGACGCGGCCCGGTCCCGACGATCGATACGGCGACGTGTTCGTGGATACGAACCGCTCGTTCGAGGTCTATCGCGAGTGGCTGGCCCTCGCGCGCCCGGCGCCGGGCCCGGGCAACCTGAGGCGTCCGCTGTGGCTGCCGCGGGCGTTCAAGCCCGACGCGTCCGCCTACCGGCTGGACGGCGCCTGAGAAGGCGCCAGAAGTTGTCCCGGGCGGGCTTCGGGCGCATAGTGTTTCCTCGGAGTCTTCGCCGAGCTCGCGGAGAGAGGGAGATGGGCGGCATGACCGAGGATCACCTGATGACCCGGCGGACGGCTCTCGGGGCGCTCGGCGCCCTCGGCGTCGTCGCCGCCGGAGGGTTCGTGGTGGGCGCGCCGGCGACCGCGCGCGCCCAGGTGCTGGGACTGAACGAGAGCGTCCAGGAGACGATGAAGCGGCTCTTCGGCGACCGGCCCATCAAGGACGGTGAAGCCGTCATCAAGGTCGATTTCCCGCCGATCGCCGAGAACGGCTCGGTGGTCCCTATCTCGGTCACCGTGGAATCGCCCATGACGCCGGCGAGCTACGTGAGGCACATCTACGTCGTCGCCGACAAGAATCGCATCCCCTTCGTCACCCGCGCGACGCTGGCGCCCGAGGCGGGCCGCGCGTTCATGGGGGCGAACATCCGTCTGGGCGAGACGGGGGACCTTCGCGCGATCGTGGAGCAGAGCGACGGCACGCTGCTCATGGTCAAGCGCGAGGTCAAGGTCACCGTCGGCGGCTGCGGAGGCTAGCGATGCCAGACAGCGACAATGTCCGGCTGCGGCTGCCGTCGACGATCAAGGCCGGCGACATCGTCCAGGTGCGCGCGCTCGTGCTCCATCCGATGGAGCGGGTCGAGCGCGACGCGCAGGGCAAGATCGTTCAGAAGAACTACAACTACGTCAACAAGGTGATCGTGACCTACCTGGGCAAGACCATCCTGACCTTCGACACCTCGCAGGGCGTGGCCGAGAATCCGTTCTTCTCCTTCACCTTCAGGGCGACCGCTCCGGGCCCGCTCAAGGTCGAGTTCCTCGACACCACGGGCGGCCGGTTCGAACGCACGACCGACGTCAAGCTCTCGTGAGCCCGATCGCATGAGTCACCCGCCCGCACGGCGGGTGGTGCGCTGGGTGGCGCTTGTCGCGCTCTGCGCCGCGTGCGCCGGGCCGACCGCCAACGCGCCCGACGCCACGAGCGTTCCGGCGTGGACGTCGCGCGCCATACCCGAAGCGCGCGGCGAGTTTCAGGTGCTGCCGGACGGCAAGCGCATGGCGCTCCGCTACCGCGGCTGGTCGACGCGCGACTTCAACTTCCGGACCTACGCCTACGACGACCGGCGCCCGGAGCCGGCGGTGCAGACCGTGACGATGCCGGCCGGCGTGACGGGCAATCCGCGACTGGGAAACGTGGTGTTTCTCAGCCGCGCCAAGGGGCCGTGCACGGGCTGTCATCTGATTCCGGGAGACGACGTGTGGCCGGCGGGCAACGTCGGCCCCGACCAGTCCACCATCGGCGACCGGAAGCTGACCGACCAGTACCTCTATCAGATCATCTGGGATCCGCGGGTGTTCTTCCCCAACACATCGATGCCGCCGTGGGGCACGGTCGGCGTCCTGAGCTCGGAAGAGGTCGTGCATCTCGTGACCTATTTGCAGACGCTCAAGGGACCGGTGCCGCCGGAGAAGGATCCCGATCGCAATCCGTTCACGCGACGCAAGCCGGCGGGATTCGGCGACAACCTCGACCCCACGAACAATCCCGCCGTGCTCCTGGCGGACAGCGCCGAAGCCCTGTGGGCCGCGAAGGGGCCGTCCGGCAAGGCCTGCGCCGATTGCCACGAGGGCGGGGTCGCGCGCGCCATGAAGGGCGTCGCGACGCGATATCCGAAGTTCGTCAAGGCGTACCGGCGGGTGATGAGCACGGAGGATTTCCTCACGGTCCACGGGCCCGAGACGACGGGCCGTTCGCTCCCCTCCGAATCGAACGACAACCTCAATCTGAGCATGCTCATCCGGCGCGCCTCGAACGGGATGCCGGTGAACGTGGACACGGAGAGCTCCGAGGCGCGCGCGGCGATCGCGCGCGGCAAGGCGACGTTCGACAAGCGGGTGGGCGAGCGCAATCACGCGTGCGCCGATTGCCACACGCTGGAGCGGGGCGCCAACAAGTTCCTGGGTGGGCGCCTGCTCGCCGACGTCACCACCGGGCTGACCCGGCACTTTCCCCTCTGGCGCACGGACCGGAGCGAAGTGTGGGACATGCGCAAGCGGTTCCAGTGGTGCATGACCCCGCTCGGGATGAACATGCTCGCCGCGGACTCCATCGAGTACGCCGAGCTGGAGCTCTATCTCGCGACCTTCGACAACGGCAAGCCGTTGAGCGTGCCCGGCATCCGTCATTGACCGCCGGCCTCACCCGCCGCGATCTGATCAAGCTCCTGGCCGTCGCGGCGGGCGCCGGCTTGGCGCCGCGGGAGCTGGAGGCCGCCGACGGTCCCGCGCGCCTGCTGGCGTTCGAGCCGCTCGGCAACGTCACGCTGCTGCACCTCACGGATTCCCACGCGACACTGCGGCCCGTGTTCTACCGCGAGCCGGACACGCTGCTCGGGGTCGGCCCCGAGCGCGGCCGTCCGCCGTTTCTCACCGGCGCCGAGCTTCTCCGCGCCTATCACTATGCCCCGGGATCCGTCGAAGCCTACGCGTACACCTACCTCGACTTCCCGGCGCTGGCCGCGCGCTACGGGCGCATGGGCGGCTACGCGCACCTCGCGACGCTCGTCGCCCGGATTCGCGGGGAGCGGACGGGGCGCACGCTGGTGCTCGACGGCGGCGACGCCCTCCAGGGCTCGGCGACCGCCCTCTGGAGCCGCGGCGAGGACATGGTGCGGGTCGCGAACCAGCTCGGCGTCGACGTCGCCACCGCGCACTGGGAGTTCACCCACGGCCTCGATCGCGTCAAGGAGCTCTTCGGCGACCGCGAGCGGCGTGGCCTCTTCGCCGGCGACTTCGTCGCTCACAACGTCACGGTGGCGGGGTGGGGGGACCACGTGTTCCACCCGTACACGATCCGCGAGGTGGGCGGCGTCCGTGTGGGCGTCATCGGCCAGGCGTTTCCCTACACGCCGGTCTCCCATCCGCGGCGCTTCGTGCCCGACCTCACCTTCGGCATCCGCGAAGACGGCGTCCAGACGCTCGTGGACGAGCTGCGGAACAGCAAGAAGGTCGATCTGGTCGTGCTGCTCTCGCACAACGGGATCGCCGTCGACCTGAAGCTGGCGTCGCGCGTTCACGGACTCGATGTCGTGCTGGGCGGCCACACCCATGACGCGCTGCCCCAGCCCCTCGTCGTCGGCAAGACGCTCGTCGTGAACTCGGGGGCGCACGGCAAGTTCCTGAGCCGGCTGGATCTCGACGTCCAGCGCGGGCGCGTCGTCGGCCACCGCTACCGTCTCATCCCCGTGCTCGCCCAGGATCTGCCGGAAGATCCGGACATGGCCAAGCTGATCGACGAGATCCGCAGTCCCCACGAATCAGCGCTCGGCGAGCGCCTGGCGGTCTCGGACTCGCTCCTTTACCGTCGCGGCAACTTCAACGGCACGTTCGACGAGCTGATCCTCGACGCGCTCATCCGGTTCGGCGACGCGCAGATCGCGTTCTCGCCGGGCTTCCGGTGGGGGATCACGGTCCTGCCGGGTCAGGAGATCACGCTCGAGGACGTGTACGCGCACACCGCGCTGACCTACCCGAACACGTGGGTGCGGGAGATGACCGGGAGCGAGATCCATCAGGTCATGGAGGACGTGGCCGACAATCTGTTTCACCCCGATCCGTACTACCGCCAGGGGGGCGACATGGTCCGGCTGGGTGGGCTCACCTACGCGATCGATCCGTCCAGGCGCATGGGCCGACGCACCTTCGACATCCGCGTCGCCGGGCGCACCCTCGATCCGGACCGCCGGTACAAGGCGACCGGCTGGGCCAGTCTCGGCGAGGCGGACGGACCGCCGGCCTGGGACGTCGTGGCCAGCTATCTCAGGAGCGTGGGGCGGGTGAAGCTGAACCCCCGCGCGCGCGTGCGGGTCGTATGAGCGGTTGCCACTGGGCACGGGCATGGCGACAGCGCCGCGCCCGCTGCATTGCTCGAAGGAGGCCGACATGAGAAAAGCGTACTGGACACTCGCGGTGATCGCGGCCGGAATACTGGCGCTGAGCGCCGGTCGCGCAGAGGCGTCGCACTCGCCGGAGTATCCCAAGAAGCACAAGGTCTTCTATCACCTCAACGACGGTGGCGTCGAGAAGGCGAGGGCGGTGCTCGTCAACATCGAGAACCACCTCCAGGTCGTCGGCTGGAAGAACATCGAGGCGCTCGAGCTGGTGGTCCACGGGCCCGCGCTCCGCACGTTCCTCGCGCGGGACATCGATCCTGAGGTGCGCGGCAAGCTCGAAACGCTCCTGGCCGGCGGGCTCAGGTTCGACGCCTGCCAGATCACGATGACGCGCCAGAAGATCGATCCCAAGGACCTGCCGCAGGGCGTGACGGGGGTGCCAAGCGGAGTCGCGCGGGTGATGGAGCTGCAGGAGGCGGGCTACGCGTACGTCAAACCGTAGCCTGGCGCTGGCCGTCCTGACGGCCGGCCTCTGGCTGCTGCCCGCCGCCGCGGCGGACGACGCGCTCGACGATCTCCTGTCCGATTTCCAGATCACTCCGCTCGGCGACCAGGTGCCGTCGCCGTTCACCCTGGAGTCGATGGACGGCAAGCCGGTCTCGCTCGCCGACCTGCGCGGTCGCGCGGTCCTCCTCTATTTCTGGGAGAGCGGCTGACCGTACTGCGCGAGGGAGTTGCCCTCGACGATCGAGCAACTCCACCGGGAGTTCAAAGACCAGGGGCTCACGGTCCTCGCGATCAACCTCGGCGAGGAGCGTGACACGCTGGCGGGCTGGCTCAAGAGCCGGAACATCACGTCCACGGTGCTGCTCGAGCCGACGGGCGCTGTCGTGAAGAGCTACGGGATCGCGTACACCCCGACCGTCTTCCTCGTCGACCGCGACGGCAAGCTTGTCGGCAAGTGCATCGGTGTCCGGTCGTGGACCGGAGACAAGGGGCGAGCGGTTCTCCGGGCGCTGATGGCCCGGTAGGCCCCAGGAACGGTGGTGCGAGCCGCAGGACGTCGCGGGGCTGGGGCCCCGCCGTCCGAGGCGAGCGTATGGAGGGCGGTGCGAGCCGCAGGACGTCGCGGGGCTGGGGCTCCGCCGTCCGAGGCGAGCGTATGGAGGGAGGCGAAGCGTGGCATTCGACGGCGAAGCGTTCGTGGCGCGATTCAACACGGTGTGGAACGGGCACGACCTGGACGGGATCCTCGCCATGATGACCGACGACGTGGTCTTCGAAGCGTCCTTCGGCAAGGACCCGTGGGGGGCGCGCGTCGCCGGCCGGACGGCGGTGCGCGAGTTCCTCGAGGACATGTTCCGGCGAATTCCCGACGTTCGGTGGGATGAGATCCGGCACTATGCCGCCCCCGAGCTGGCCGTGGTCGAGTGGCTGACGACCGGGACCCCGCGGGGCGGGACCCGCTACGAGGTCCAGGGCTGCGACGTCCTGGCCCTGCGAAACGGAAAGATCGCGGCGAAGCGCTCATACCGCAAGGGCCAGCTGTAGGCTGCTGAAAAAGGCCCACCTGCTTCGTTGGCGCCCTCGGCTGCACGCTCAGCGTACAGCGAGTACGCCTCGCGTGCAGCCATCGGGCGCCGCCTCGCATCTGGGCCTTTTTAAGCAGCCTCCCCGCTGACTACATCGGTCTCGACGAGACAATCGCCGCGTAGAGCGCGGTCTGCCGGTAGAAGTGCCGCAGCACGTAGTGCTCGTTGACGTCGTGCTGCTGGTTGTTGCTGTTGGCGGCCGGGATCCACAGGCAGGGAATGCCGAGGACGTCGGTGAAGACGTGGAGCGGCAGTGTGCCGCCCAGGACCGGCAGCGCCACCGGCTCCTCGTCGCCGTGCTCCTCCAGGAGCCGGAGCAGCCACCCGAACTCCGGCCGGGCCGGTGAAGTGTAGCTGGACGGCTGGCCGCTCATCTGCAGCGTGAACGTGATCCCCGCCGTGCGTCCCTCATGCTCGCCGACCGTGCGCTCGACGAGCTCCTGGATGGCGGCGAGCGGGGTGTCGGGCGTCAGCCTGACGTCCAGACGCGCGTGGGCCGAGCGCGGGATGATCGTGCGCCGCAGCGTCGGTGAGGCACCGTCCGTCATGAAGTGGTTGATGTTGACGGTGGGGCGAAGGAAGGGCGTCCAGACCGCCTTGTCCTCCCACTTCGCAAAGACCTCGCTCGCCTCGCGCCGGAACGCGTCGTGCGCCGCCGCCCAGCCCCGGGTGCGCTCCTCGATGTCGGCCACCAGGCGCGCGAGCGGCAGGACCGGATTCGGCACGATGTTGCCGTAGTTGCCCGAGTGGACCGACGTGGCCTGCCCGTTGTCGGCCACGATGTCGACCGTGAGCAGGCCGCGCACTCCCATCACGAGGGTGGGAGCGTTGCGCTGCTTCGGCCCATCCGAGCCGATCAGGACGCTCGCGGCGAGCCGGTCGCGGTGGGCGCGGGCGATCGCCTCGAGGTTGGGGCTGCCGTGCTCTTCCTCGCCGTCGAGGATGATCTTGACCTTCCACCGTGCGGTGCCGGCACGGACCGCGTCCATCGCCCCGAGGATGTTCGAGAGGTGCTGGCCCTTGTTGTCGGCGCCGCCGCGGCCCACGACCACCACGTCCTCGAGAGCCCGGTCGTCCAGGCTGCGCGGCTCCACGGTCCTCGCGTCGACGAAGTACGCGGGCACGAACGGCTCGCACTTCACGCCCTGCCAGTGCCAGCGTGCCGGGTCGCCGGTGGGCTGGACGTCGTAATGGCCGTACAGTAGGAGCGTCGGCGCGCTCTCGGGCCCGGGCAGCTCGCCGTAGAGGGCCGGCGTGCCCGCGCCGTCGGGCGGCGACAGCGGCGTCAGCTCGAGCCCGAGACCGCGCCAGAGGGCGCGAACCGCGTCGATCATCTCGGCGGTGACCTGGCGACTGATCGTGGCGATGCGCAAGTAGCGGTCGAGCAGCTCGAGCCGATCGTGACGGAGCGACATGGAAGTTCCGGTAGTATAACGCCGTCGATGAGGACGATTCCGGGTTCGCCGTGTGGCGCCGTCGCGATCGTCGCCGCGCTCTCCATGGGTCTCGGCGCCGCCGACCTCGGAGCGCAGCCGCCGCCCGGCAAGATCGCCCGCATCGGCTTCCTGCATCCGGGAACGCCGCCCAACGCGAGCGCCGACGTCTTCCGGCAGACCCTGCGCGACCTCGGCTACGTGGAAGGACGGAACGTCGCCATCGAGTTCCGCTGGGCCGAAGGCCGGATGGACCGGCTGTCCCCCCTGGCGGCGGAGCTGGTCGCGCTCAAGCCCGACGTCATCGTGGTCGGGACGACCCCGGCCATCAAGGCCGTGGCGGAGAAGACGAAGAGCATCCCCATCGTGATGACCGTGGTCGCCGATCCGGTCGCCGACGGGCTCGTCCAGAGCCTCGGGCACCCCGGCGGCAACGTCACCGGGCTCACGATCATCTCGCCGGAGCTGTCGGGAAAGCGGATCGAGCTGCTCAAGGAAGCGGTGCCCCGGCTCTCACGGCTCGCCGTGTTCTGGAATCCCGCGAACCCGGCGCACGCCGCGACCCTGCGCGAGAGCGAGGCGACCGCGCGGACCCTCGGTCTGCAGACCGTGCCCGTGGCGGTCCAGGCCGCCGCGGATGTGGACAGCGCCTTCGCCACGATCGCCCGTGAGGGCGCCTCGGCGCTCTTCGTGCTCGACGACGCAATCCTGTTCATCGAGCGGCAGCGGATCGCCAAGTTGGCGCTGAGGAATCGCCTGCCCCTGGTATCCGGGATCAGCGGATACGCCGATGCCGGCGCGCTCATGACCTATGGCGCCCGGCAGACCGACCTGTACCACCGGGCGGCCATCATCGTCGATCGGATTCTCAAGGGCGCCAAGCCGGAGAATCTCCCGATCGAGCAGCCCGGAAGCTTCGAGCTCGTCCTCAACCTCAAAACCGCAAAGGCCTTCGGTCTCACGATTCCGGACCCGCTCCTGCTGCGTGCCGATCGGTTGATCGAATGACGCGGCCGCGCGCGTCTCGCCGGCGGGCCAGCCTCATCCGGCTGGCCGAGCTGACGGCGCCCGGCGCGGCGAAGCTGGCCCGCGATCCGAAGGTCGTGGTGATCCTGCCGCTCGGCGCGATCGAGCAGCATGGCCCGCACCTGCCACTGCTGGTCGACTGGCGCGGCGCCGAGGAGCTGGCGCGGGAGGTCGCTCCGCACCTGGCGAGGGCAGGCTGGCGGCCCGTCATCGCTCCGCCGATTCCCTACGGCGTTAGCACGCTCGCGATCGGCTGGCCGGGGACCGTGTCGCTGACGATCTCGACGCTCCGGCGTCTCATCGTCGAGGTGGTCTCCGGCCTGGCGAGTCACGGCTTCCGGAGGGTCGTGCTGACGAACTATCAGGCTGATCCAGACCACCTCCGGGCGATCGACGCCGCCCGGCGCGAGCTGACCCGGCGCCGGCGCGTGCAGGTGTTGATCGCCGGGTTCGAGCCCGGCGCGAAGCCGACGACTCCCATGACCGACCCGCGGGTCCGCGCCCTCCTGAGAAGTCCGAGGCCCGCGGCCGAATGGCACGCCGGTGAGCTCGAAACGGCGTTCATGCTCGCGGTCGACAGACGACTCGTGCGGGAGCGGATCGCGCGGCGTCTTCCCCCGGCCTGGTTCGACTTCCGGGGAGCCCTCGAGCGCGGCGCGCGTAACTTCCGCCGCCTCGGTCCGGGCGGCGCCGGCTACTTCGGCTGGCCCGCGGCCGCGCGCGCCAGGACGGGGCGCAAGGCGATGGCGCTGCGGGGCAAGCTCATCGCCGGCGAGCTCGTCAGGGCCCTCGAGAACCGCGCCCGTTCTTGACCGCATCGGCGCGGCGCGTTACAGTGAAGCGCATTCAAATCGATGAGATGGGCGGCAATCCGCGTGTTGGTAGCCTCACGACCCGGGCCGGGAGAACGACACTGATGGCCAGCATGGTGAACATCTGATGGCGCGACCGAAGATCACCGTCGTCGGCGCCGGCAACGTCGGCGCGACCGTCGCCCAGTACGCGGTGGAGAAGGAGCTGGGCGACATCGTGCTGGTGGACGTGATCGAGGGCATCCCGCAGGGCAAGTCGCTCGACCTCGCGCAGGCGGGCCCGGTCCACGGGTTCGACTCGTCGCTGGTCGGCACGAACGGCTACGACGAGACGGCCGATTCCGACGTGGTCGTCATCACCGCCGGGATGGCGCGCAAGCCCGGGATGACTCGCGACGACCTCCTGTTCAAGAACGCCGAGATCGTCGGCTCGGTGGTCGAGCAGGTGGCGCGCCGCTCGCGCAACGCGATCCTGATCCTGGTCACCAATCCGCTCGACGCGATGGTGCAGCTCGCGTGGAAGCGGTCGGGGTTCCCGCCGGAGCGGGTCATCGGCATGGCCGGCGTGCTCGACTCGGCGCGCTTCCGCACATTTATTGCCCGTGAGCTCAACGTGTCGGTGGAGAACGTCACCGCGTTCGTCCTGGGCGGCCACGGCGACGCGATGGTGCCGCTGCCGCGCTACTCGACGGTAGCCGGCATTCCGATCACCGACCTCCTGCCGAAGGACCGGATCGACGCCCTCGTCACCCGCACCGCCAACGGCGGCGCCGAGATCGTGAACTTCTTGAAGGCCGGCAGCGCCTACTACGCGCCCGGCGCCTCGGCGGTGGAGATGGTCGAGGCCATCCTGAAGGACAAGAAGAAGATCCTGCCGTGCGCCGCGTACCTGAACGGCCAGTACGGCGTGCGCGGGCTCTACGTCGGCGTGCCGGTCAAGCTCGGGCGCGGGGGCGTCGAGCAGATCGTCGAGATCACGCTGCTGCCGGACGAGCAGGCGGCGTTCAAGAAGTCGGCCGACGCCGTGCGGGAGCTGGTCGACAAGCTGAAGCTCTAGCCGAGGAGCGGGGAGTCGTCGTGAGAGACGTCCACGTCAGCGCCATCGTCGACGCGATCAAGAAGCTCTGCATCGACGCCAACATCGAGCTCGAGCCCGACATGCTGCGCGCCTTCGATCGGGCGCTCGCCACCGAGCGCTCGCCGGCCGGCAAGCAGGTGCTGCAGATCCTGAAGGACAACGCCGAGATGGCCCGCACCCGGCGCATTCCCTACTGCCAGGACACGGGCTTCGTCGTGTGCTTCGTGGAGCTCGGGCAGGACGTGCACGTGACCGGCGGGGCGCTCTACGACGCGATCAATGAAGGTGTGCGCCAAGGCTACACCGAGGGCTATCTGCGGGCGTCGATCGTTCGATCACCTTTCGATCGGGTCAACACGGGGGACAATACACCCGCAGTGATCCACGTCGACGTTGTTCCAGGCGCCGCGCTCCGGATCCAGATCATGGCCAAGGGCGGCGGCTGCGAGAACCGCTCGAAGTACACGATGCTGACCCCGGCCGCGGGCGTCGACGGCGTGAAGGACTTCATCATCGAGTGCGTGAGGACGGCGGGCCCGGACGCGTGCCCGCCGCTGGTCCTGGGCGTGGGCGTCGGCGGCACGTTCGAGAAGGCGGCGATCCTCTCGAAGAAGGCGCTGTTCCGCGAGGTCGGCTCCGCCAACCCGGATCCCACGCTCGACGCGCTGGAGAAGGAGCTGCTCGCGCGCGCCAACCGGCTGGGCATCGGCCCCCAGGGCTATGGCGGCGACACGACGTCGCTCGGCATCCACGTGCTCACGTATCCCTGCCACATCACGTCGCTGCCCGTCGCTGTCACGATCGAGTGCCACGCGCACCGCCACAAGGAGGCGACGCTGTGACAGGGGACAGGTGAAAGGAACAGCATGCCGACGGATCCCGGAAAGATCATCTGGACGGAAATCGACGAAGCGCCCGCGCTGGCCACCTTCTCGCTGCTGCCGATCATCCGTAAGTTCACCGGCGGGACCGGCATCACCATCGAGACGGCCGACATCTCCCTGGCCGGGAGGATTCTCGCCAACTTCCCGGAGGGCCTGACCCCGGCCCAGCGAGTGCCCGACTGGCTGACGCGGCTCGGCGAGCTGGCCAAGCGGCCCGAGGCGAACATCGTCAAGCTGCCGAACATCAGCGCGTCGGTCCCGCAGCTCAAGGCCGCGATCCGGGAGCTGCAGAAGCAGGGCTACCAGGTTCCGGACTACCCGGAGAATCCGGCGGGCCCGGCGGAGCAGGCGATCAAGACGCGCTACGCGAAGGTGCTCGGGAGCGCCGTGAACCCGGTGCTGCGGGAAGGCAACTCCGACCGGCGGGCGGCTGCCGCGGTGAAGGAATACGCCAGGAAGCACCCGCACAAGATGGGGCCGTGGAAGCCCGACTCGAAGGCGCACGTCGCCACCATGGGCCGTGGCGATTTCGCGACCAACGAGAAGTCGGTGACCGTCCGCGACGCGACCACGGTCCGCATCGAGTTCACCGACAAGAAGGGCGCCGTCACGGTCCTGAAGGACAAGATCGCCCTCAAGGCCGGCGAGGTGATCGACGGCACCTTCATGAGCAGCGCCGCGCTGGTGAGCTTCCTCGAGCAGCAGATCGAGGAGTCGAAACGACAGGGCGTGCTGTTCTCCATTCATCTCAAGGCCACCATGATGAAGATCTCCGATCCGATCATCTTCGGCTACGCCGTGCGGACCTTCTTCCGGGACGTCTTCGACAAGCACGCGGTGGCCTTCAAGGAAGTCGGGGTCGATCCGAACAACGGCCTGGGTGACCTGTACGCGGCGATCAAGAAGCTGCCGGCCGCCAAGCAGGCGGAGATCGAAGCGGACATCCAGGCGTGCTACGCGAAGCGGCCCCCCCTGGCGATGGTCAACTCCGACAAGGGGATCACCAACCTGCACGTGCCGAGCGACGTGATCATCGACGCCTCGATTCCCCCGATGATCCGCGACTCCGGGCAGATGTGGGGTCCGGACGGCAAGCTCCACGAAGCGAAGGCGGTCATTCCCGATCACAGCTACGCGCCGCTCTATCGCGAGGCCATCGAGCACTGCAAGCAGCACGGCGCGTTCGACCCGAGGACCATGGGCACCGTGCCGAACGTCGGGCTGATGGCCCAGCAGGCCGAGGAGTACGGCTCTCACGACAAGACCTTCCAGATGTCGGCCGCCGGAACCGTGCGCATCGTCGACGAGCGCGGCACGACCTTGATCGAGCACGAAGTGGAGCCGGGCGACATCTGGCGCGCCTGTCAGGTGAAGGACGCGCCCATCCGCGACTGGGTGAAGCTCGCCGTCACGCGGGCGCGGATCACCGGGGCCCCCGCGGTCTTCTGGCTCGACAAGAACCGGGCGCACGACGCCCAGCTCATCGAGAAGGTGACCCGGTACCTTCGCGACCACGACACCAGCGGGCTCGACATCCGCATCATGTCCGTCGCCGAGGCCGCGCGCTTCTCGCTGGAGCGGATGCGGGCCGGCCAGGACACGATCTCGGTGACCGGCAACGTCCTGCGTGACTACAACACCGACCTCTTCCCGATCCTCGAGCTCGGCACCAGCGCGAAGATGCTCTCCATCGTGCCGCTCATGGACGGCGGCGCCCTCTTCGAGACCGGCGCCGGCGGCTCGGCGCCCAAGCATGTCGAGCAGTTCCTGGAGGAGGGGCATCTCCGGTGGGACTCCCTCGGCGAGTTCCTCGCCCTGGCGGAGTCGCTCGACCACATGGGCCGCACGGCCAACAACGCCAAGGCGAAGGTGTTCGCCGAGGCGCTCCACAAGGCCAACACGAAGTTCCTGGACAGCGACAAGTCGCCGTCGCGGAAGGTCGGCGAGCTGGACACGCGCGGAAGCCACTTCTACCTCGCCCTGTACTGGGCGGAGGCGCTGGCGGCCCAGACCCAGGACAAGGAGCTTCAGGCGCGCTTCGCCAAGGTGACGAGGGAGCTCGCGACGAACGAGGCCAAGATCCTCGCCGAGCTGAAGGCCGCCCAGGGACGGCCGGTCGAGATCGGCGGCTACTTCCGGCCGAACCCCGAGCTGGCGTCGAAGGCGATGCGCCCCAGCCCCACGCTCAACGCCATCGTGGACGCCATCGCCTGAGCATGAGCGTCACGACCGCGGCCGACGGCCTCAAGGACGTCACGACGCCCCTCAGCGACGCCGACGTCGAGTCGCTGAAGACCGGCGATCGCGTGCGGATCAGCGGGGTGATCTACACGGCGCGGGACGCGGCGCACGGGCGGCTCTGGCCGCTGATCCAGGAGGGCAAGTCGCTGCCCATCGATGTCCGCGGCCAGATCATCTACTACACCGGCCCGTCGCCGGCGAAACCGGGTGAGGTCGTCGGGTCGATCGGTCCCACCACGGGCAGCCGCATGGACAAGTTCACGCCCGCGCTGATCAAGCTCGGTCTCAAGGGCACCATGGGCAAGGGCGCGCGGTCGCAGGCGGTGAAGGATGCGTTCAAGCAGTACCGGGGCGTCTACTTCGGCGCCATCGGCGGGGCCGGCGCGGTGCTGTCCCGGTTCATCAAGCGGGTCGAGATCGTGGCGTACGAGGATCTCGGGACCGAGGCGATCCGGCGTCTCGAGGTCGAGAGCTTTCCGGCCATCGTCGTCAACGACTGCCACGGTGGTGATCTGTACCAGGACGGGATGAAGGCCTACGCCCGGGAGGAGAACTGATGGGTCAGGCGATCGGGCAGGCGCGGCCGCCTATCGCGGCGGCGCACCTCAGAACCGACGCGTGGTGGGCGCTGCCGCTCACGGTCGTCGTCGTGCTCAGCGCGTTCGGCGCGTACTCGACGTGGGCCGCGTTCCAGAACGCCCACTACTTCGCCGCGCCGTACCTGTCGCCGTTCTACTCGCCGTGCCTGTACCGCTCGTGCCGGCACGCCACCTTCGGCGGCGGGCTGCCCGACATCTACCTGCCGATCATCGGGCTCCTGTCGCCGGCATTCCTGATCCTGATCGGGCCGCTCTCGTTCCGGCTGACCTGCTACTACTACCGCAAGGCCTACTACCGGTCCTTCTGGCTCGCCCCGGTGGCGTGCGCGGTGCGCGACGTGAAGCCGGGCTACTCGGGCGAGACGCGCTTTCCGCTGATCCTCCAGAGCTTCCACCGCTATACGTGGTACGTCGCGGTGCTGTTCATCGTGCTCCTGACCTGGGACGCGCTGCTCGCCTTCCGCTTCCCGACCGGCTTCGGCATCGGCGTCGGCACGCTGGTCATGTGGATCAACGTGGTGCTCCTGGCCGCCTACACTTTTTCGTGTCACTCCTGCCGCCACATCTGCGGCGGTCACGTCAACGTGTTCTCGAAGGCGCCCGGGCGCTATCGCGTCTGGCACCTCGTCACCCGGCTCAACGAGCGGCATCCCGTGTACGCGTGGCTCTCGCTCGGGAGCGTGGGCCTGACCGATCTCTACATTCGCCTCGTCTCGATGGGCGTCATCCGCGACCTGAGGATCATCTGATGGCCAACGAGAGCTACGAGACACACGAGCACGACGTGCTGGTGATCGGCGCCGGCGGCGCCGGGCTGCGCGCGGCGATCGAGGCCGCGGCGCAGGGCGT
>Ga0137403_10000371_pt1 | contig 57500 bp, 66 predicted proteins | sample CZOMad2_1_16fung_FD_122057 | JGI IMG/M metagenome (GOLD analysis project Ga0137403, IMG submission 122057) | Vadose zone soil fungal communities from Angelo Coast Range Reserve, California, USA - CZOMad2_1_16fungal (Hybrid Assembly) | ecosystem: Environmental > Terrestrial > Soil > Vadose zone...
GAGCAACTGATAGCTGGGCAAGGTGACCGGAGCGAAGGTTGTTTGGTCGTTATCTCGACGCGGGCCGCTGTAACGTATTTCTGCGCCTATGTTCCACGCGGCGAAATCCTGCGACACCGCAACATTGCCAAATTCCTTGGCGCGACGAGTTAACACCAGACCGGTAGCCGTGTCGCGAGGATTCTGGAAGGTCAAATTGGCTTTCCAGTGCGTTTCGCCAAAATCACCCGCATAGCTCAATTCCTGTCCGTTGATTTGCGCCCGGTTTATATTGATGGTCGTTGTGAAGGCGGCATTGCTGGCAATCAGATCGCTGATGCGATTATCGAAATACACCGCATCCACACGTTGATTGTCTGCCGCATAGTGCAGTCCAATCTCTTTGTTTTGTGAGCGTTCCGGCTTCAAATTCGGATTGCCCTGAAAGCCGAATGACGGGGGGAAGAACAAATCATTAAAGGTGGGTGCTTTGAAAGCATTGCTGATACTGGCCGTGGCGCGCCAGCTGTTTGCGAAAGATATGCCATAACCGAGCAAACCGGTGTTTGCCGTGCCGAAATCGGAATAATCGTCCTGGCGCAGATTGAGCTGCACCTGCTGTGTGCCGTAGTCGCCGGTATAGCCGCCCAGCACGCTGTTCACGTTGCGTGTGGTTTGCGTAAACAGCGTGTCGGAAGTGACCGCCTGGCGCAAATATTCCGCAGCCAGACTTAACTGCTGGCCCTCCGCAATCTTGAGATTGTTTTGCCAGGTCAGCTGATTGTTCTGGGTTTGAAAACGCGATGTCTGCACGCCGTTTAGAAAGTTGCGGCTATCGTCAACACCTTGCGCCAGGCGCACCTGGCTGTGCCAAATCTCGCTGAATTGATCGTCCGAGGACAATGAAAATTTGTCGATATTTTCTACGGTATTGTTGAGATCTGTCGGCGAACCGAACGGGGGCGGGGACGAACTGTCGAATGAGGCGTTGCCGCGCGTGCTGAATAAGGAGGCGGACAACGAGTGATCCGCGTTGAGCGCATGTTTGACTCGCGCACTAACGGTGTTGTTGTCATAGCCGTTGTTGTTCGGATTGACGTTTGGTACCAGCAGCGGGTTAATTGCCGACACGCCATCGGTTTTAACCCGTCCGACATTTACGCTGAACGAAGTGTCATTGGCCTCACCGGAGAAGCCTGCCGCTGCGCGTTGCGTGCCGTGACTACCCGCACCCCCGCTGGCATTGAAAGCCGGTGCGCCTGTGCCATGTTTGGTGAACAACTGGATCACGCCGCCGATGGCCTCCGAACCATACAGACTGCTGACGTTGCCACGTATCACTTCAATGCGCTCTATGCTATCCAGCATCAAATGTTCGAGTGCGGTGGTGCCCGCTGTGGCGGAATTGATGCGCACGCCATCCAGCAGCACCAGCACTTGGCTGGAGTTGGTGCCGCGCAGGAAGGTGCTGGACTGCGTGCCCAGTCCGCCAGACTGTACGACCTCGACCCCCACCAGTGAGCGCAGCAAGGTGGGCACATCCGATGCGCCGGAATTACGTATCTCTTGTTCGTTCAATACGGTCGTGTCCGCAATAGTCTTGCTCAGTGGCTGCGGCAAGCGTGTCGCGGTTACGACTATTTCATCCAGTTCAGGGATTTCGGCAAGCGCGGCCGGGGGGAAAGTGAGTGCACTGAGCAATGCGACAGCGGTAAATTTTTGTTTCATTATCGTTTCCTGAATCAATTCCAAGCGTCCCCGTTGGAAAATTAATAATCAGAAAATACGACAGGCAGAAAAACCAGAACACCAACGGCGGCGCCATTCGGTATTGTTCCGATGCGCCGCCCGCAGCATCTCCCCTTGTGCTTTCGGGCCGGTATCCGGGCTTGCAAGTTTTGATCTGCCGCCTTCCCATGATGATTCACAGTGGCCTATTGGCAAATCCACACTCACTTACCGTTGCGGGGGCAGCTCAGGCATAGCGAACGATCATTCGCGCACCTGCTTCCCGTTTAACTTCCCTGCAAGCAGGCAAGCACCTTAAAGCGGCGCGCACCTTAACACAGCTACGCAGTCCCTTACAAATTCGGGCGTTATAAATTGCCTGCATAAGTAAACCTTAGCGTTTGACTTATCAGCACTTTTCAAATTATAGTCGGCGCATGGAAAACGAATTGAATGCGTTGGATGCCAAGCTGGCGTTATTGATACAAGTCAATGGCAAGTTGCGCGCAGAGAATCATCAGCTGCGTCAGGAGTTGGCTCAAGCCTTGAGCAGCAACCGTCAGTCCAGCGATAAAATGCACAGCGCCAAAGCCCGCCTGGAAAAATTACTCATCAGCCTTCCCGGGCAGCAACCGTGAGCACCACAATTAAAACTCTGGAGATCAAGCTTCTCGATCGCGAGTTGCGGGTCGCCTGTCCTGAAGACGAGCGTGGCGAATTGCTTGATGCAGTGGCTTATCTGGATAAAAAATTGCGCGAGATTCGCGATGCCGGAAAAATCGCCAGTGTTGAACGCATCGCCTTGATGGCTGCGCTGAACATTGCCCATGAACTGCTTTCCGTCAAGGTTGGGCGTGGTTTTGACCTGGCCGATTTTAAGCGTAGAATAGACTCCATGCAGGCCACGATTGACGTGGCATTGGCCGAGCAAGACACGCTGTTTTGATAGGGTTGCCAGCCATCTGGCTTCCCTAGAATATGCGGGTATCGTTGGCTATAGTTTGTCCCCTGCGGTGTTCGTCAGACCTATAATTCTTTGAACCAATAAGTTAGTTTAGGTCGCGACCAGCAAAGCCGTTGTTGTGAATGTCCCTTGCGGATGATCCTGATGCGGCGTGGAAGTGACCCTCTTGAACCCTAGGTTCGAGATGCTGGGTCAACGGCACAGGCGGGGGCCTGGTTTGACAGTGCGACCTTGATTATCGGGCCGCACTTTTTATTTGTGGAGTTGAACCATGCGTTATTGGTTGATGAAATCCGAACCGGGCGATTGCAGTATAGATGACCTCGCTGCACTACCCAAACAAAGCGTGGCTTGGTATGGGGTGCGCAACTATCAGGCACGTAACTTCATGCGCGACCAGATGAAGGTCGACGACGGCGTGTTGTTCTATCACTCCAACTGCAAGGAACCGGGCATCGCCGGTATTGCTAAAGTCAGCAGCGTTGCTTATCCCGATGCCACCCAATTCAAGCGCAGCAGCAAATATTTCGATCCCAAAGCCACGCAAGAACAACCGCGCTGGTTCAACGTGGATGTGCAACTGGTAAAGAAAATTGCGCTGATCTCGATCAGTGAATTACGCAAGCATCCTGAACTGTCGCGGATGCGCACCCTGCAAACCGGCAATCGTTTGTCCATCACGCCGCTTGATCCGGCGGAATGGAATTTCATCCTGAAAAATCTGGTACGAAACTGATGGAGTGGTATTTCGCCTATCTCGCGCTGGGCATATTCGTGGGATTTTTCGCCGGGTTGTTCGGTATCGGTGGCGGGCTGGTGCTGGTGCCGGTTTTGACTTGGCTGTTTGAGATGCAGCATTTAGGCGGCGCACAAAATCTGCACCTCGCGCTTGGTACATCGATGGCAGCGATCATCTATACCGCGATTTTCAGCGCTCGCACACACCATGCGCATGGCGCGGTAAATCTGCAAGTGGTGCGCAACATGACGCCCGGGTTGTTGCTTGGTACTTTACTCGGTACTTTGTTTGCCAGCATGGTTTCGCAGTTTTATCTGACGATTTTTTTTGCGCTGTTCGTGTATTTTGCCGCAACAAAAATGCTGCTGGATTTACAGCCCAAAGCGAACCGCCCGCTGCCCGGACGTGCGGGTATGACGTTGGTCGGTATTGGCATTGGCGCGGTCAGCAGTCTGGTCTCGATTGGCGGCGGGACGCTCAGTGTGCCCTTCATGATGCGCCACAATATTTCGATTAAACACGCTATCGGGACCTCTGCTGCGCTGGGTTTGCCTATTGCGTTGGGCGGCACGGTCGGCTATATCAGCACTGGTTTGATGTTAGCCACGCTGCCTTCGGGAACACTGGGTTTCGTTTATCTTCCGGCGGTGTTCTTGCTGGCCATTGGCAGTGCATTTACCACGCCGCTGGGCGCAAAAGCCACACATCGACTGCCGATCAAGTTGCTGCGCAGAGGCTTCTCACTATTATTGTTTATCTTGGCAACCAGGATGTTATTGAAGGTGTTGGTCTAGCCGCCCAGATATGCGCTGCGCACCGCATTGCTATCCAGCAGCTCGGCCGCCGTTCCGGACAAAGTGATGGTTCCGCTTTCCATCACATAGCCTCGCTGGGCAACTTGTAATGCCAGCCTGGCGTTCTGCTCGATCAACAAAATGCTCATCCCTTGTGCGGCAATGGTGCGGATTGTATCGAATATTTTTTGCACCATCAGCGGGGCGAGCCCCATGCTCGGTTCATCCAGCATTAGCAAGCGTGGTCGACTCATCAATGCTCGCGCCAGTGACACCATCTGCTGCTCGCCGCCCGACAACGTTCCGGCGAGCTGATCTTTGCGTTCGGCAAGGCGCGGAAAGAGCGTATAGAAACGCGCCAGATCAAATGCGATTTCGTGTTGATCATTGCGGCTGTATGCGCCTATCAGCAGATTTTCCGCTACCGTCATGCGGGCAAATATCCCGCGTCCCTCCGGAACCAGCGCTATGCCCATTGCGGTACGCTGATGCGCCGCAACGTGCTGCAAACTCTTACCTTGGTACAGCACCTGCCCGTGACTGGCAGGCAGCAGGCCGGCCAGCGTTTTCAGCGTGGTCGTTTTACCCGCGCCGTTACTGCCGATCAGGGTGACCAGTTCGCCTGGCGCAAGGTGCAGATTGATGCCTTTTACCGCCTGTATGCCGCCATAAGCGACTTGCAGATTACGAATTTCCAGTAGCAGGTCACTCATCGACATCTCCCAGATAGGCACTGATTACGGCGGGATCAGTGCGTATTTGCTGCGGAGGACCTTCTCCGATCTTCTTACCGTAATCCAGTACCGCAACGCGATCGCAAAGCCCCATGATGAGTTTTACGTCATGTTCGATCAGCAGCACCGTAACACCGTTGGTGCGTATGCTTTGCAGCAGCAGTTTGAGATTGTCAGTTTCCGTGGCATTCATGCCTGCAGCGGGTTCGTCGAGCGCCAGCAGCAGCGGGTCGGTCGCCAGAGCGCGGGCGATTTCCAGACGCCGCTGCTCGCCATATGACAGATGTTTGGCGAGGGTCTGTGCAGGCTTGGTGATGCCGACGTAGCGCAATAACTGCCGCGCCCGTTCAGTGATGGCCTGCTCTTCGCTGCGTGTCGCGCGATTACGCAGCAACGCGCCGAACACATTTGCTTTGGTGCGCACATGACGACCTATCATGATATTTTCCAGCGCAGTAAGATTGGCGAACAGGCGAATATTCTGGAAAGTACGTGCAATGCCTGCCCGCGCCAGAACATGCGGTTTGCAGCCGTGATAGCGTATGCCAGCGAAGTGAAACTCGCCAGCGCTCGGTTGATACAGGCCGGTCAGAATGTTGAACAAGGTGGTCTTGCCCGCACCGTTCGGGCCGATCAAACCATAAATTTCACCACGCTGAATATGCAATGACACATCAGATAAGGCGTTCAATCCGCCGAACTGTTTGCTGACCGACGCGAGGGTTAATAATGGATCTGGCAAAACAGCCTGGGCGCTTTGTGTCATGGCTATACCGCGTCGTCATCCAGCTCGCGGCGATGCACGCGCGATGGCCATAATCCTGCGGGGCGATATAGCATGACCAGAATCAAGGCGCCACCAAACAGCAGCATGCGTAAACTCTCGGGGTCGATAACTGTTTTGTTGAACAGGGCTTGTTGCAGCGGCACGACGCTGTGGCGCAATACTTCTGGTAACAGTGCCAATAATATTGCGCCCAATATCACACCGGCAATGTTGCCCATGCCACCCAGCACAACCATGCACAACACGATGACGGATTCCATCAGACTGAAACTTTCCGGGCTGACGAAACCCTGGAAGGCGGCGAACAGCGCGCCGGACATTCCACCGAACGTTGCACCCAGCGCAAACGCCAGCAGTTTGAGGTTGCGTGTGTTGATGCCCATTGCGGCGGCAGCGATTTCGTCTTCGCGTATCGCCATCCAGGCACGGCCGATACGCGATTTTTCCAGTCGTCGAGAAATGAATACCGCGAGTGCGGTAAACCCCAGAAACACATAAAAATATAAATGTACTGAAGGCAGCGTGATGCCAAAAATTTGTTGCGGTGTGTTTAACGCCATGCCTGCAACATTGATTGAATCAATGCGGCTGATACCTTGCGGCCCGTTGGTCAAATTGATTGGGGTATCCAGATTATTCATGAAAATGCGTGTGATTTCACCGAAGCCGAGCGTGACGATCGCCAGATAATCGCCACGCAAGCGCAAGGTGGGCGTGCCCAGCAAGACACCAAATGCACCGGCCAGCAATGCCGCCAGCGGCAATATGATCCAGAACGACAGATGCAGTCCGCCCGGAAATAACGTCGGAAATGCGAGCATCAGATGTGGTGAGCCCGCCAGCGCAAAACAATAAGCGCCCACCGCGAAGAATGCGATATAACCGAGATCCAGCAGACCTGCGTAGCCGACCACAATGTTTAACCCGAGCGCCAGCATGATGTAGAGCATGGCAAAATCTGCGATGCGTACCCAACTGCGCCCGAACAGCGTGTCGATGATGAAGGGTAGCAACAGTAACCCACCCAGCATCAGCCAGAACATTAATTTTGGAGAGCGACTAACCAATAATCTCATCGCCTAAAATCCTTGCAGCAGTTTATGCGAGCCTGGTTAAGCACGTTCTGCAAGACGCTCTCCCAATAGTCCGGACGGACGGAATACCAGCACCGCAATCAGTACAAAAAAAGCGAACACATCCTGATAGTTGCTGCCGAAAAATCCGCCGGTCAAGTCGCCGATGTAACCTGCACCCAGACTTTCTATTATGCCCAGTAATAATCCGCCCAACATCGCGCCGCGCAAATTGCCGATGCCACCCAACACCGCGGCAGTAAACGCTTTCAGCCCAAGTAAAAAGCCCATGTAATAGTGCGCCAGCCCATAGTTGGCGCTGACCATCAGCCCTGCGACTGCGGCCATGGCTGAGCCCAGCATGAAGGTAATTGAAACGACGCGATTAACGTTGACCCCCATCAGTTGGGCAGTGTGCTGATTTTCTGCCACAGCGCGCATGGCACGACCGAGACGGGTGTGATGCACCATAATCATCAACCCGGACATAATCAGTAACGCCAGAACAATGATCGCAATTTGAACATTGCTGATAATGGCGCCAGCGAAAATGTGCGGTGTGTTGGTAAATAATGGCGGAAAAGCCCGGTACTGGCGTCCCCAGATCATCATGGCAATATTTTGCAGCACGATGGATACGCCGATGGCGGTTATCAGTGGGGCAAGGCGCGGCGCATGGCGCAACGGGCGGTAGGCGACACGCTCAATGCCATAGCCTAACAGCATGCAACCGGCCATCGCCAGCGTGACGCTGAGTGGCAACGCCAACAATAGCGGCACGTCCCAACCCAATAATGCAGTTAATGCGGAAAGCGTCAACATGGCACCGATCATTACGACCTCTCCATGCGCAAAATTGATCAGCCCAAGAATGCCATACACCATGGTGTAGCCAAGCGCGACCAGCGCGTAAACACTGCCCTGTACCAGGCCGTTAATGATTTGCTGAAGAAAAATTTCCATAATTTTCGGATACGGAACGGTCTGATTCTGGCTGTAAAATTGCGGCTAAAACTCAAATAAAAACGACACGTCAAGGTGTCGTTTTTGTTTGGCGCACAACCATATCAATTTGCCGCTGGAGTGGTCACACCCATTGTTTGTAAAGATTGCCATTTGCCTTGTTGTACTTGATACAGCGTTACCGCGCCATCTTTGAGGTCACCTTTTGTATCGAACTGAATTTTTGCCGTCACTCCATCCAGATTGGTTTTGGCAAGCTCGGGCAGATATTTTTGCGGATCAACCGAGTCGGCTTTTTGCATGGCCGCAATCATGACATTCACCGCATCGTAGCAATACGGCGCATAAAGTTGGATGGGTTGATACTTGGCGACAAAGCGTGTCTCGAAGGCTTTGCCGCCCGGCATTTTATCCAGTGGCACACCGGGCAGCGAGGCATAACTTCCTTCCGCCGCAGTTCCGGCCAGTTTGATAAACTCGGGGGTATAACCGCCATCGCCCATCACGAATTTCAGATTCAGTGCAAGCGCTTTAAGTTGCTTTGCCATGGGCCCGGCCTGTGGATCCATCCCGCCGTAAAACAGCAGATCGGGTTGTTTTCCTTTGACCGCGGTCAATACAGCGGTGAAATCCACTGCCTTGTCGTTGGTATATTCGTGCGCCACGATCTGTGCGCCATTCGCCTGTGCAGCCTTGATGAATTCATCTGCCAAACCCTGGCCATAAGCAGTCCGATCATCAATCACCGCGATTTTTTTTGCAGCGAGATTCCGGGTTGCATATTCGCCTAATATTTTCCCCTGCTGGGCATCATTTGCCATTACCCGGAATGCACTTTTGAAACCTTGTGCGGTGTAATTCACCGCAGTGGCAGACGGTGAAATCTGGACAATACCGTTATCGTGGTAGATCTTTGCGGCCGGGATGGTGGTGCCGGAATTCAGATGTCCGATTACACCATTCACTTTATCGTCGACCAGTTTTTGCGCGACAATCGTCGCCGTTTTTGGATCGGCTTGGTCATCTTCACTAATCAACTCGAAATGCACCTTGCGTCCGCCTATCGTAATGCCTTTGGCATTGGCATCATCAATTGCCATACGCGTGCCACTTTCGTTGTCCTTGCCGATATGCGCCTGATTCCCGGTCAGCGGCGCGGCAGCACCAATGCGCACGATCAATTCACCCGACGCGGTCTGATCGCTCATGGTTGATTTCTTGCACCCGACCAGTATTAATGCAAATGCGGTCAGGAATAGCCAACGAGTAAAATGAAACGGCATAATAACCCCCAGAACAAGTCACGTGGATTATGAGGAGATGCTGCTTTGCTTGTCAATTTTACCGGCAATAAAAAAGCCGGCACCAGCCGGCTTTAGTAGTAGCGAGTAACTAAACTTATTTTTTAGCCAGGCCCAGCACAAACTCGACCAGTTCCTTGATGTCAGCTTGCTTGGTGCCTTTCGGGTCATTCGCAATCATGGCTGCGGTTCCCCAGTTGCCTGTACCACCCTTGGATACCTTCTGTACCAGCCACTCTTCCGGTGTCTTGGCATTGTGTTCTTTCAGGATGTCGGCCACTTTCTTGCCGGTGGTGGTGGTCCCATTGCTGTTGTATGCCTTGGATACGTCCATCCAGGCCGGACCAACCACTTTGTGGTCAATCGCATGACAGGCTGTGCAGTTGTTCTTCTTGGCTAAAGGCGGCATGTCAGTTGCCATTGCGCTGCCTGCAACCATCAGACCTGCTGCTATTGTCATGCTTACGATGTTAGATTTCATGTGCTCTCCGTTTATTTGAAAAATTTTATTTTAAATACACTACCAGTGATGAAGGTTTGCCTTCGCCCACCATTGTAAACAACCCGGTTGGGTTTGCGCAACCCGGATAGCCAAGCAAAAATAATCCCCCGTACTTACCGGGGGATTATCGGATTTGTTGCTGGTAATGATGGTTACATCATGCCATCCATGCTGCTGTTCATCGAATTACCGTTGCTACCGATGGACTTCTCATCTGGCCAGTCAGCCACCATGCAGGCGGTGGTCAGCATCAAGCCGGAAATGGAAGCGGCATTTTGCAACGCGACACGGGTTACCTTGGTTGGGTCAACCACGCCCATCGCCAGCATATCGTCATATTGACCGGTCGCTGCGTTGTAACCGTAGTTGCCCTTGCCTTCCAACACCTTGTTTACCACGACCGAGGCTTCTTCGCCTGCGTTGTACACAATAGCGCGCAGCGGGGCTTCCATCGCGCGTAACACGATAGTGATACCAGCATCCTGATCGTGGTTGTCGCCCTTGAGCTTGGCGACAGCGGCCTTGGCACGCAGCAATGCTACACCGCCGCCCGGGACGATACCTTCTTCAACAGCCGCGCGCGTTGCGTGTAAAGCGTCTTCTACCCGCGCTTTCTTTTCCTTCATTTCAACTTCAGTGGCGGCACCGACTTTGATTACCGCTACGCCGCCAGCCAGTTTGGCTTTGCGTTCTTGCAGTTTTTCCTTGTCGTAGTCACCGGTCGCTTCGTTGTACATCTTGCCGATTTGCTCAATACGAGCCTTGATTGCGGTATCTTGGCCTGCGCCGTCGATGATGATGGTGTTTTCCTTGCTGACTTCGATACGTTTCGCTTGGCCTAATTCAGCCAAAGTGGTTTTTTCCAGAGACAGGCCTACTTCTTCAGCAATCACGGTACCGCCAGTCAAAATCGCGATATCTTCCAGCATGGCTTTGCGTCGATCACCAAAGCCCGGTGATTTAACCGCAACGGTTTTCAGGATACCGCGCATGTTGTTTACCACCAAAGTGGCCAGTGCCTCGCCTTCGATGTCTTCAGCGATGATCAACAGTGAACGGCCCGCTTTGGCGACTTGTTCCAGCACTGGCAGCAAGTCACGAATGTTGGAGATTTTTTTGTCGTGCAACAGGATGAATGGGTTTTCCATCGCTGCAATTTGACGATCTGGATTATTTACGAAATACGGCGACAAATAACCACGATCAAACTGCATGCCTTCTACTATTTCCAGCTCATCTTCCAGACCGGTGCCATCTTCAATCGTGATAACGCCTTCCTTGCCAACTTTTTCCATCGCGGCAGCGATTTTTTCGCCAATCACCGTGTCGGAGTTTGCAGAAATGCTGCCGACTTGCGCGATTTCTTTGCTGGTGGTGCAAGGCTTGGAAAGACCTTTCAATGCCTCAACGGCTGCGCTGACTGCCTTGTCGATGCCGCGTTTCAGATCCATTGGGTTCATGCCGGCGGCAACGAACTTCATGCCTTCTTGTACGATTGCCTGTGCCAGCACGGTAGCGGTAGTGGTGCCGTCGCCTGCCACGTCAGAAGTTTTGGAGGCAACTTCTTTGACCATTTGCGCGCCCATGTTTTCAAACTTGTCTTTGAGTTCGATTTCCTTGGCGACAGATACGCCGTCCTTGGTAATGGTCGGTGAGCCAAACGAGCGTTCCAGAACCACATTACGGCCTTTAGGCCCCAGTGTCATTTTGACTGCATCGGCCAGAATGTTCACACCTGCTACCATTTTGTTACGCGCTGCGTCGTGAAATCTTACGTCTTTAGCTGCCATGTTATATCTCCTGAAAGTCTTTAGATTACTTACGCTTCAACGATGCCGATGATGTCATCTTCGCGCATGGTTATATATTCTTGGCCATCCATCTTGAACGTTTGCCCGGCATATTTACCGAACAGAATACGATCGCCAACCTTTACGTTCATGGCCTGTAATTTGCCGTCATCGCTGGTCTTGCCCTTACCTACAGCCGTGATTTCACCTTGATCAGGTTTTTCGGTGGCAGAATCAGGAATCACGATTCCAGAAGCGGTTTTACGCTCTTCTTCCATGCGCTTGACGATGACGCGGTCGTGTAAAGGACGAATTTTCATACGGAATGTCTCCTAAAAATAACGAGGTTTAAAAAATACGGAGGCGGAGTCTAGCACTCTCTGCCAACGAGTGCCAAGGTGAAGGTTGTTTATTTAAATTTCAAGGGGGTAGGCTAAAAATAGCATTGGCAGATGCCGGTGGCCTTAGTCGGCCCTGTTAAAACCAAAGGGTTAATTTTTTGCGGGGAGTTTGATTTGGTTATCGGTGCTGAACTGATAATCCTGAAATACGTGTTCAGCCGTCAAAACTTGATATGAACCGTCGGCCAAACGATACGAAGTGTCTTTTAGGCGATAGGTGTTTTGCCCGCAAGTCCAGCAGTCGAAATTGCGCATATGCGTGCACAGGCAGGTTTTGTCCAGCACCGAAATTTTCTTGGCATCGGGATGCAACGCCACTTCGCGGTTATACGCATCAATGTAGGCGCAATGTCCATTGGCATCCAGCAAGTAGCCATAGGCTTCACAGTTGGGACGAATGCCTGCGCCGATCGAAGGGGATTTTTTTAACATGCGCATCAGATAGCCGGTGGGAGAGGTATTGTTCACCTCTATGTCGGCCTCGGAAGCGATGAAATATTCCTGCTGAATGTTGGGCGGCAAGCCGCACTCTTTGGTGACGGTGAAGCGTGTTGCCACTTGCACAGCCGCACAGCCGTTTTCCATAAAATTGACCGCATCGCTGCCGGTGAACACCCCGCCCGCTGCAATGACTGGGATATCCAGTTGTTCGGTTTGCAAATAAGTAACGATTTCTGCCACGATGGCGTGCAGATCATAGTCTGCCCAGTCTGCCCCGAAGCCGAGATGCCCGCCCGCCAAGGGGCCTTCCACGATGATGTAATCAGGCAGACGGTCGAATTTGGAATTCTTGCGCAAGAATAGTTGCAGGGCGCGTAACGAGGAAACGATGATACCCAGTTTGGCATCGCGAAAACGAGGATTGTCTTCCATCAGGGCGAAAGACCCGAGGTGCAGCCCGGCACTTAAAGTGATGCCGTCTATCCCGGCATCCAGCGCGCCACACAACCTCACACGCAAAGTTTCGCGCGGCGCATTCATGGTTAATTTTTCCATGCAGTTGACGAAAATCATGCCATTGCCACGTTTGGCTTCCATGGTGTTCTGGACATGTAAACGGGTCGATTCCGCAACTTGTTCTAAGTCGAATTTGACGATTGCCTTGTTGACATTTTCGATATTAAATTTGTACTGCTTTTGTTTGTCACTGACAAATTTGGTTTGATAGCGACGGTCGGCGACGGTGGGCAGCATCGCATCGGAAATATGCCCGATCCCACCCAGTTTTGCGGCCTGCAAAGCCAGATCGGCGGTGGAAATATCCACGCCCATCCCGCCTATCATGATGGGCACCAGTTCCTGTTTGCCAAAGCGCAGGCGAAAATCATCTACACGTTTCATTACGGTTCTTTCTGACTGCAAGATTCAAAGGGGAAGCATGCCACAGATGGGGTAATCAGGAAAGCAAAGCTCGCTTGGGACTAAATGATTTGGCGAATCAGGCGCAAGCAAATCGTGTAACGCATCGCCCGGATTCTTAAATCGATAACCTGTTGCGGATATTTTGCCGCGCTGCCCGGCAACAAAACCCGTTATGATTTCGTTCATGCCAAATCATACCCCGGTCAATACTAACCTTGTCGCTCGTTCCCTTGCTGCCGTGTGGCATCCCTGCACGCAGATGAAACAGCATGAGCATTTTCCGCCAGTGCCGATTGCACGTGGGCAGGGCGTGTGGCTGTACGACTTCGACGGCAAGCGCTATCTGGACGCGGTGAGCTCTTGGTGGGTGAATCTGTTCGGGCATTGTGAACCGCGTATCAACGCTGCCATAGCCGACCAGCTCGAAAAATTGGAACATGTCATGCTGGCGGGCTTTACCCACGAACCGGTAGTACAGTTATCGGAACGGCTCGCGCAGCTTGCGCCTGCGGGGTTGGGACATTGCTTCTACGCCTCGGATGGCGCTTCCGCCACCGAAATCGCGCTGAAGATGAGTGCGCATTACTGGCGCAATACCGGCGAACCCCAAAAAACGCAATTTCTTAGTTTGCAAAACAGCTATCACGGCGAGACGCTGGGTGCGCTATCAGTAACCGATGTCTCTTTGTTCAGGGATGCTTACGGCCTGTTGCTGAAACAACAGGCCACGGTACCCAGCCCGGACTGGCGTAATACCAATGATGGAGAAAGCGCTGAGGATTTCGCATTGCGCTGTGCAGACAGCCTGGAAAAGCATTTGCAACACCACCATGACAGCATTGCTGCCTTCATCATCGAACCCTTGGTGCAGGGCGCGGCGGGCATGGCAATGTATCACCCCGTGTATCTTCAAAGGGCGCGTGTCTTGTGCGACCAATATCAGGTGCATCTGATCGCAGATGAAATCGCGGTAGGTATGGGGCGCACCGGGACGATGTTCGCGTGCGAGCAAGCGACAATCACGCCGGATTTTTTATTGCTTTCGAAAGGCCTTAGCGGTGGCTATCTACCATTGTCCGTGGTGATGACGCGTGACGAAATCTATCAGGCGTTCTATGCCGACGAAGTGGCGCGTGGTTTCCTGCATTCGCATTCCTACACCGGCAATCCACTGGCTTGCCGCGCGGCACTGGCGACGCTGGATATATTCGAGCAAGACGATGTGCTGAACGTCAACAGCAGCAAAGCCGCGTATCTCAATTACATTGCCGAGCCGCTGCGTGCTCATCCCAGAGTGCGAAACTTTCGTAATACAGGCATGATCTGGGCATTCGAAGTGGAAGGTGCTCACGCCGATTTTGCACAACGTTGCTTCGCACTTGCGCTCCAAAATGAATTATTGTTGCGACCTGTCGGTAACACGGTTTATTTCATGCCGCCGTATGTTGTCATGGAAGAAGGAATGGATATGCTGGTGACGCGCACACTGAACATTATCGAGACAATAGAGTGAAAACAGGATTTTTTTACGTGTTGTTCATCATCCTGTGCGTGGCTATCACTGCCCGTGCTGATACGTTGCCTTCCACCGTGCGCGATGCGCTGCAACAAGCCCACATCCCGCTCTCTGGTGTCGGCATCGAAGTGCGCGAGGTGAATGCACGCAAGTCGCTTATCAGTGTGAATGTCACACAACCGATGAATCCGGCGTCCACCATGAAGTTGCTCACCACTTATGCCGGGCTGGATATTCTCGGCCCGTCCTATAACTGGAAAACCGAAGCCTGGCTGGCTGGCAAGTTGGAAAACGGCACTCTGTATGGAGACCTCGTCCTCAAGGGATATGGTGACCCGAAATTCACAGTCGAGCAACTCTGGTTGTGGCTGCGCGAGCTGCGTGGGCGTGGCCTGCGCGAGATACGTGGCGACCTGGTGTTGGATCGCAGCGCTTTTGAGTCCGAGCCGTTCGATCCGGGCGCGTTCGACAACGATCCGACGCGTGCCTACAACGTCAACCCGGATGCGTTGCTGCTCAACTTCAATGCCATACGGCTGCATCTGATTCCTGATGATGAAAAGGTTGTCGTACTGACTGAACCCGAACTGGCTGGCATTACCCTGGAAAATCATGTGACGCGCGTTACGCAGGGTGACTGTGAAAACTGGAATGATGCGGTGGGTGCGCAACTGAGCGGGACCAGACTGTTGGTGCAAGGCCCATTTTCTGCAGCATGTGGAGAGCGCACGGAATACGTAAATTTGCTGCCTCACCCCGAATATGTCTCCGCTCTGTTTCGTGCGCTGTGGCAGGAACTCGGTGGCACCTTGAGCGGCACATCGCGCGGCGGTACCGTTCCCGCCAGCGCGACTTTGTTCGCCACACACACGTCCCAGCCTCTGTCGGAGCTGATCCGCGACATCAACAAATTTAGCAACAACGTGATGGCCAGACAACTATTCCTGAGCCTGAGTGCCCCCACTCCCTCATCAGGGGAAACCGGGGGTGAGACAGTGATGCCTCCTGCATCACCCCTGCGCAGCGCTCAGATCGTGCACGAATGGCTGGAGCAAAAGCAACTGGATTTTCCTGAACTGGTGCTGGAGAACGGCGCAGGTCTGTCACGCAAGGAACGCATCAGCGCGCACAGTATGACGTTGTTGTTACAGGCCGCGCAAGACGGCCCGCTGCAAGCGGAGTTTGAGGCCTCGTTGCCTATCGTCGGCGTGGATGGCTCAATGAAGAAGCGCCTCAAGCAAAGCGCCGCGGCCAATCACGCCCACCTCAAAAGTGGCACGTTAGAAGGCGTAAAGACCGTCGCAGGCTACGTGCAATCACGCAGCGGTAAGCAATGGACCATCGTATTTTTTATTAATCATCCCGATGCCAAACACGGGCAGGCTGCGCAGGATGCGTTGATCGAATGGGTACAACAGCGTTGATCGCGGATTAAACTATGGGCGTTCAAGGGGACATTTTTCGAGCCGGTCCAGCTCGTCGAGATCGCCTGCATGCCGCCGTCCCCAGTCACACAGGGACAGGATGACCGGCTCAAGGCTAAGGCCAAGCGACGTTGCGCTGTAATCCACGCGTGGCGGAATTTGACGGAATATCTCGCGGTGGATGACGCCATGCTCTTCCATCTCACGCAATTGCTGAATCAGAACTTTCTGGCTGACCTTCGGTGCCAGCCGCTTCAGTTCGGAAAGCCGCTTGGGGCCATCGAAAAGATGGTACAGGAGAATCGCTTTCCAGCGCCCGGAAATTACCTTGAGGGCGCGCTCCACAGGCAGCATCGGCAATTGCTTGGTCGGACTCTTCATGGTTACCTTGTAGTATGTATAGCACTAAACAGTGAGTAGTTCCACTTTGGATTGTACGATTTAATTGCCCACATCACTACTCCAACATGATAAGGGATATTAATGAAAGCAATCCAAATGAGCCGCTTCGGCGGACCCGATGTCTTCGAGATGGTCGAAGTCCCCACCCCGGAACCCGGACCGGGCCAAGTGCTGGTGCGGGTTCGCGCGGCAGGCGTAAATCTTGCCGATACGCTCATGCGCGAGAACCGCTACGCGATAACCCCCGAATTGCCGACCATTCTCGGCATGGAGGCTGTAGGCACGATTGAGAGTCTCGGGCGCGGTGTCTATGGGGCGGCCGTTGGTGCGCGCATTGCTGCTCCGCTGTTCGCCGCGGGTGTGTTTTTTGGCGGCTACGCGGAATATGTGGTGATCGACGCGGGACTCATCGTTCTGTTGCCAGACGCGCTGTCGTTCGAGGTTGCCACGGCACTGATGATGCAGGGTCTCACCGCGCTCACGCTTACCAAGCAAGCACCACCGAAAGGCAAAACCGTACTGGTCAGCGCGGCAGCGGGCGGGGTCGGTTCGTTGCTGATCCAGCTTGCCAAACGTGCTGGCGCCAAAACGGTGATTGCCGCCGCGAGTACATCCGAAAAATTAGCCTTTGCCGCCTCTATTGGTGCCGATGTTGGCGTTAACTATACGGAGCCGAACTGGGTCGAACAGGTGCGAGCGGCGAGCGACGGAAACGGGCCGGACATTATCTATGAGTCTGTCGGCGGTGAAGTGACCAAGTCGAGCCTTGATTTGCTGGCTCCGCTGGGGCAACTTGTCATATATGGGGCGCTCAACATTCAAAGTTTCGAGCTGGGTGTGCCGGAATTGCTGGGCCTTATCTTCAAGAACCAGTCCGTGAGCGGCTTCGCCCTTGTGCCTTTGCTTACACCGGAGAGTTTGAAGGCGGGACTCGCCGAGCTGTTCGACCTGGCCGTGAGTGGACAGATCAAGGTTGTTATTGGCGACACATTTTCTCTGGAACATGCGGCCGAAGCCCATCAGGCGCTGGAAGGACGGCGTACAACCGGCAAGGTTGTTCTGGTGAGGTAGCCTGACCCGGCGCGGCTGCAAGCGGAGTGAAGTACCGCTTGCAGTATTGCTATGATTACCTTGTCCCGCCGATATTTCGACCGATTACTTCGCATCCGGTGGCACGTTGCGTGCCAGAAAGCGCCGGATTTCGCCGGCAATTTCTTGAACGTTGGTTTCCAGTGCGAAATGACCGGTATCATAGAAATGTACTTCTGCATTTGGGTTGTCACGCTTGAAGGCCTCGGCACCGGGCGGTATGAAGAACGGATCGTTTTTGCCCCATACCGCGAGTAGCGGCGGGTGGTGTTTGCGGAAATACTCCTGGAACTGCGGATACAGTGCGACGTTGCTGGCGTAATCGAGGAAGAGGTCTAGCTGGATTTCTTCATTGCCGGGCCGCGCGAGAAACATCGAGTCCAGCAAGTAAGCTTCGGGCGCGATGCGCAACGTATCCGGCACCCCATTCAAATACTGGAATGACTTGATCGCATCCGGCTTGAGAAAGTCCCGCAATGCGCCACGGTTGGCCTCGGTGGGTTCCTTCCAGTATTTCTGGATCGGGCTCCAGGCTGTGCCCAAGCCCTCTTCATAGGCGTTGCCATTCTGTGAAATAATCGCGGTGATGCGGTCCGGGTGCGCCAACGCCAGGCGCAGGCCCACTGGCGCGCCGTAATCGAACACCTGGATTGCATAACGCTTCAGCCCGATTACTTGTGTAAAATCGTCGATAGTTGCGGCAAGGTGCTCAAAGGTGTAGCTGTACTGCGCGCGATCTGGTGCGTCGGAAAGACCGAAACCGGGCAGATCAGGCGCCACGACGTGATAGCGATCGGCGAGCAGCGGAATGAGGTTGCGGTACATGTGCGACGAGGTTGGAAAACCGTGCAACAGCAAAATCGTCGGCGCGGCAGAGTTACCCGCCTCACGGTAGAAAATTTTGTGCCCACCGACATCTGCATAACGGTAGCTGACGGCAGCCGCCTGCGACGATGCGGCGGCTGGATTGGCAAACGGGACTGCACCGCACACGGCAAGTACGGCACTGGCTGCTAAGCGTGAAATGGACATATCAGGACTCCATGAGTTGGTAATTTATGTAACTATTAATATTGTATATTGATAGTTACATTGGACATGGTTGCATGCAGCCATGTAACTTGTCAATAATATTTTTAATAGTTACCATCTACACCGGATGGAGGTTGGATTTATGTACCCAAGCCCATGAGCGCTCTCGAACGCAAGACCATCGTCACCATGCCATCGCCACACTTCATTGCCGATAACTTGGCGCTGGATTTCATCAACAGTGAAATTGGTATCGGAGCCAAGCACACGGAACTCCTTAACGACGATGCACAGGTGATCGAGTGGTTGCGTTGCGCGGGTGTCGCAAGCGAGATTGCCAAGCTGCCACTGCCAGGCCATCGTGGCACGTTGCTTAAGGCTGCCTTGGCGCTGCGGGGAGTTGCGCGCGAACTCATTTTGAGCCGACACGCCGGGCGCGTCGGCGATGCGTCAGCGCTTAACCGCGTACTGGCACGCGGCAACACATATCACGAACTGATCTGGAAAAAAGCACAAACGCCTGAACGCGTACAACACCGCCGCGTGACGACGCCGGAAGACCTGCTGGTTCCGATTGCGGAAGCGATAGCGGCACTCTTGACCGATGGCGATTTTGCGCTCATCCGAAAATGCGAGAACCCGGGCTGCACGCTATGGTTTTACGATCATACCAAGTCGCACCGCCGGCGCTGGTGCAGCATGGCGGTGTGCGGTAACCGCATGAAGGTTGCCTTGTTTCGCGCGCGTCAAAAAACGACATGATCACGCTTTCCGGAATCGGTTTTCAGATCAAGCACCGGCGACGGTTGAGGTATGGCAGTTTTATAAAATTCAAACGTGGTTAGAGGAACTTCCGCTGCTTTCTTTCAATGGTAATCCCGTTTCAAGCGGTAACCCCGCTTCCATCCATCCTTTTTTTCCTTCGGTGAATTCATAAACGTTGCTATACCCCATTTTTCTTAGGGTTTCTGCCGCAATATGAGAATTTTGGCATTCCGTATTTGCGCAGTACACGATTACAGATCCGTCTTTGTTGGGGATAAGCAAAGCAGCAGTTGCTTGCACTTCGTCGTGCGGAATATTAATGGCACCGGGCAAATGCGCGGCCTCGTAGTATTGCTTGGGAAGCGCTTCAACAATTGTTAGTAATTTACCAGAGTCAATTAGATTTTTGAGGTCTGTGCGTGAAATTAAATTTCCCATGCTTGGTCTCCTAGTCGAGTTTCATATAGTTGCAATTGCAACTATATGAAGGGTAGCATGGGGTAGTTGCATACGCAACTATTTTTAAGTAAGCTACCCTTCCGCATGGAAAAAATCCCCTCAAAACAAGCAGAAACCGCCTGGACTTTGCTCATTCGAGCCCAGCAGGTTTTATTAGATCGGGTCGAGAACGCACTTAAAGAGGCCGATCTAGTGCCGTTGTCGTGGTATGACGTTCTACTCGAACTTAGTCGGGATACTGACTCAGGACTCAGACAATATGAGATCGGAGAACGTATTCTACTCAACAAGCATAACCTGTCACGTTTAATTGACCGCCTGGAAAGTAATGGACTCGTGAAACGTCAAGCCTGTAACGTTGACGGGCGAGGCAATATTATAAAAATTACAAAAAAAGGTCTGCAATTAAAACAGGAGGTATGGCCTGTCTACGCAAAGGCAATTCAACAGCTCATTGCTGAGCCTCTCACGGTCACGCAGATACAAGCACTCGCTGAAATTATGGCTATTCTTCTGGAGTCACATTAGTCGAGTTACTAAGCATCATTCCTAATTGAGGTCCAATTAAACGAGGGGTGCGGGTTACTAAATTTCGGTTTATAGACAATGGAGAAATAATTACATTTTTCTTTGGGATTTAACCTTATAGCCCTAACTCGCTCCACATCTCATCCACGCGCCGCTTCACCGCCCCGTCCATCACAATCGGCATGCCCCATTCGCGCTGCGTCTCGCCCGGCCATTTATTGGTCGCATCCAGTCCCATCTTGCTGCCGAGTCCGGATACCGGGCTGGCGAAGTCCAGATAATCTATCGGCGTGTTATCCACCAGCAACGTGTCGCGTAACGGATCCACGCGGGTGGTGATCGCCCAGATCACTTCTTTCCAGTCGCGGATATCGATGTCGTCATCCACCACGATGACGAACTTGGTGTACATGAACTGGCGCAGGTAAGACCAGATGCCGAACATCACGCGCTTGGCATGACCCGGAAATTGTTTTTTCATGGACACCACGGCGAGGCGGTAAGAGCAGCCTTCCGGCGGCAGATAGAAATCCGTGATCTCTGGAAACTGTTTTTGCAGCAGCGGCACGAACACTTCGTTTAACGCCACGCCCAACATCGAAGGTTCGTCTGGCGGTTTGCCAGTATAAGTAGAGTGATAGATTGGATCACGGCGCAGGGTGATGCGCTCAATGGTAAATACGGGGAACGTTTCCTGCTCGTTGTAGTAGCCGGTGTGGTCGCCATACGGCCCTTCCAGCGCGGTCTCGCCGGGATGAATCACGCCTTCCAGCACGATCTCGGCACTGGCCGGAACTTGCAGATCGCTGCCCAGACATTTCACCAATTCTGTTTTTGCGCCGCGTAATAGCCCCGCGAACTGGTATTCAGAAAGCGTATCCGGCACCGGCGTAACTGCGCCGAGTATGGTGGCGGGGTCAGCGCCGATCACCACCGCCAGCGGAAAAGGCTGGCCGGGATGTGCCTTGCACCAGTCCTGATAATCCAGCGCACCGCCGCGATGGGCGAGCCAGCGCATGATGACTTTGTTGGATGCGATCACCTGCTGGCGATAGATGCCCAGATTCTGGCGCGGCTTGTTGGGCCCGCGCGTCACCACCAGACCCCAAGTGATGAGCGGCGCAACATCTCCCGGCCAGCAGGTCTGGATGGGCAGCCTGCTCAAGTCTACGTCTTTGCCTTCCCACACTACTTCCTGACAGGGCGCGTTCGACACCACCTTGGGCGACATGGTCAGCACCTGTTTCAGCACCGGCCATTTCTCCCACGCGTCTTTCAAACCCTTGGGCGGCTCCGGTTCTTTCAGGTAGGCCAGTAATTTCCCGACTTCGCGTAATGCGCTGACACTTTCCTCGCCCATGCCGAGCGCCACGCGGCGCGGCGTGCCAAACAGATTAGCCAGGACAGGCATATTGTGGCCCGTCACATTCTCGAACAGGATGGCAGGGCCTTGTGCGTGCAGCACGCGATCGCAGATCTCCGTCATCTCCAGATGCGTGGAAACCGGCGTGGTCACTCTTTTGAGTTCGCCAATCTTTTCAAGCTGAGCAATGAAGTCGCGCAAGTCTTCGTATTTCATCACAGTCCTTACCTTTAAATTGCTATTGAAACGTCACGAGCGCAGGCAGAACGCGGCGCGAATGGGCGAAAAAGCGGAGTTTATTAAATATGTAAATGAGCATTTTGAGTCCTTGAGCAACGAGGTTATGCCAAGCGTAGTAGTTTCAATAAAATTTTTCTTCACCTTCGGGCCGCGTCTTGAACCGCTTATGTAACCAAAAATACTGTTCCGGTATTTCGCATGCACGGTGTTCGATAAATTCGTTCATGCGGCGCGTATCCTGGATGTCATCGCCACTCGGGAAGTTTTCCCAGGCTGGATAAAAAGTCAACACATACCCGCCAGCGCCCGGTAATAATTTCACAACACACGGCACGATACAGGCGTTGGTGATGGCTGCAAGGCGCGGCACGGTGGTCATGGTGGCGGCGGGTATGCCAAAAAAGGGAATGAAAGCACCATCTTTAACGGTTTGATCCTGATCCGGCAGGTAAAAAAATGGACAGCCTTCGCGCAGTGCTTTTACGATCAGGCGTAATCCTTGTTGGCGTGAGTAAAGACGCTGGTTGCGGAAGCGTTTGCGCATATTAAACAGCAGCTCAGTCAGGTAACGGCTTTTTTGTTTCGCATAAACCGAAATGGCATCCCTGCGTTGCGATACCCACGAGCCAGCGATGTCCATGCCGACAAAATGAGGTACCAGAAAAATGACCGGTTTACCTTGCGTGGCAATAAAATCAGCTTCACCTTCTACCTTAATCAGGCTATTGATACGTTCGGCACTTGACCACCACAAAATGCTGCGCTCAATCAGGGCGCGCCCGAACATCTGGAAATGATGGCGCACCAATTGCGTACGTTCGGCATCGCTCATCTGCGGAAAACATAAGCGCAAGTTGATGTTCGCCACGCTGCGTCGCTCATGTGCAAGTGCGTAGAGTAGTAAGCCGAAGGTATTACCGATCCACACCAATATGCGAAACGGCAAAAAATGCATCAACCAGAGTAGAAAAATACCGAGGCGCGCTAACATGCTTGCCCCTCAAATGGTTCTGGTGACTGCACGCCACGCGGCACTTTATAGCGGTTGTAGCTCCACAGATATTGGCTTGGACAAGTGCGTATCACCTGTTCAAGGGCGTTATTGACTTGTTGCGCGACTGGCTGGGAAAAATCCAGCAGCAACGGTGCGACGCGTATCACATAGCCACGCCCCAGCGCTTGCCGTTCGGCGCTGGCCAGCAATACGGTTGCTCCGCTTGTCTGAGCGAGTCTGCCAATCAGCGTCATGGTGTAAGCGGGGCGGGCGAAAAAATTTACCCACTCACCTTCGCCTTGGCTGGGCACTTGATCAGGTAACAGGCCAATGGCCTCGCCACGCTTGAGCGCTTTGTACAGCAGACGCACACCACTGATATCCGCTTTTGCCAGCCTGGCTTGGCCGCGTTCGCGGCCACTGCGCATCATGGCCTCCAGCCAGCGTAATTTGGGTGGACGGTATAGCACGGTGATTGGTACGCGTTGTGCCGCGTACAACGCGGAGATTTCAAAACAGCCTAAATGCGGGGTGAGAAAAATGATGCCTTTACCGTTCTTTTGCGCGGCAATTATATGTTCCAGACCTATGCATTCCAACACTTTGCGGATGACTTCAGGGTAGGGTCGCCACCAGATCCAGGCCAGCTCCATGATGCTTTTGCCGGTTTCAGCAATCGTTGCAGAAAGCACTTTTTGATAGTGATTTTGGTCGGTGGCCAAATTGGCTTGGCGCAAATTATCTCGGGTGCGTGCCGCATAGCGCGGAGAAGCCAGATAGATCAAACGTCCAAACAGCGCCCCCAGGCCATGTAAAGCCCGCAGTGGCAGCAACGCAAGTAAACGAAATACGATGGTAAAAAGGAATTCGGTCATCGGTAGTAGACGAACTGTTTGCTACAATGTACGCCTCTTAGTTGATTGAATAATTGAGCGGAGAACCATGAGCGAATTTTTATTTACATCTGAGTCTGTTTCCGAAGGTCATCCCGACAAAGTCTCGGATCAAATTTCCGATGCGATTGTTGATGCCATTCTAGCGCAGGACAAACATTCGCGCATCGCTGCCGAGACATTGTGCAACACTGGCTTGGTAGTACTGGCCGGCGAGATTACTACCAGCGCTACCGTGGACTACATCCAGGTGGCGCGCGATACCATTAAGCGCATCGGCTACGACAACACCGAATATGGCATCGACTACAAAGGCTGCGCGGTGTTGGTGGCGTATGACAAGCAAAGTCCGGATATTGCGCAAGGGGTAAACAAGGCCTATGACGACGATCTGGATCAGGGCGCTGGCGACCAAGGGCTGATGTTTGGCTATGCCTGCGATGAGACGCCGACGTTGATGCCCTTGCCGATTTATCTGGCGCATCGCGTGGTAGAACGCCAGGCGCAATTACGTCACGACGGACGCTTGAAATGGCTGCGTCCTGATGCCAAATCGCAAGTGACGATACATTATGTGGATGGCAAGCCGGACTCGATTGATACGGTGGTTTTGTCTACCCAGCATGCACCTGACATGACGCTGGAAGCAATACGTGAAGCGGCGATTGAAGAAATCATCAAACCGGTATTGCCTAAGGAGTTGATCAAGCAGGGCATCAAATTTTTGGTCAACCCCACCGGACGCTTTGTCATCGGCGGTCCGCAGGGCGATTGCGGGTTAACCGGCCGCAAGATCATCGTGGACACCTACGGCGGCGCGGCACCGCATGGCGGCGGTGCGTTCTCCGGCAAGGATCCATCCAAAGTCGATCGCTCCGCCGCCTATGCGAGCCGTTATGTCGCCAAAAACATTGTTGCAGCAGGTTTGGCCAGCAAGTGCCTGGTGCAGATTTCCTATGCGATCGGCGTGTCCAAACCGACCAGTGTGATGGTGGACACCTATGGTACGGGCAAAATTTCCAATGAAAAAATGACCGCACTGGTATTACGGCATTTTGATTTACGCCCCAAGGGCATCGTTCAGATGCTGGATTTGCTGCGCCCGATTTATCAGAATACTGCGGCATACGGACACTTTGGACGCGAAGAACCGGACTTTACCTGGGAGAGCACCGACAAGGCGGCGGCGTTGCGTGCCGATGCTGGGCTATAATCTGCCTCCTGTATAGACTTTCAGCCGAGTACCTATAAACATGCAACTGTATGCTTTGGGCATTAACCATCAAACCGCGCCGCTCAGTATGCGCGAGCAAGTCGCGTTCAATACGGACGGGATGGAAAATGCCCTGCGTGATCTGGTGGAGAATGGTGCGGCGAAAGAGGCGGCAATTTTATCCACCTGCAATCGCATGGAGCTGTATTGCAATGCCGCACAGCCTGACCACGCGATAGATTGGCTGGCGCAATATCACCACCTGCCGCGCAAAGACATCGAACCTTATCTTTACACCTTGCCGCACGAGCAAGCCGTCAAGCACTCATTTCGCGTTGCCAGCGGACTGGACTCAATGGTGTTGGGAGAGCCGCAAATTCTCGGACAAATGAAGCAGGCCGTGCGTCAGGCCGAACAAGCCGGCACATTGGGTTTTTTATTACACAAATTATTTCAGCGTACTTTTTCAGTCGCCAAGGATGTGCGCACCCAAACAGAAATCGGCGCAAATCTGGTTTCCATGGCGGCGGCGGCGGTCAGGCTGTCCGAACGTATTTTCCCAAGTATCGCCGAACAACGTGTGTTGTTCATCGGCGCGGGTGAAATGATAGAACTCAACGCGGTACATTTCGCCGCACGTTCACCCAGCCATATCACGGTTGCCAATCGCACGCTGGAGCGAGCGCAAATATTGGCGCGGCGTTTCAATGGAACAGCAATCACCCTGTCTGATCTGCCCGAACAGTTGGCGCAGCACGATATCATCGTAACGTGCACCGCAAGTCAGCTGCCGATCCTGGGGAAGGGCATGGTGGAACGCTCGCTCAAGGCGCGCAAACATCGTCCGCTGTTTATTGTTGATTTGGCCGTGCCGCGCGATGTAGAAGCCGAAGTTGCCGATTTGGAAGATGTGTTCTTGTATACCGTGGATGATCTTGCCGAAGTGGTGAAAGATGGTCTGGATGCAAGGCAGGGAGCGGTTAAGGAGGCAGAAGTCATCATTGATTCCGGCGTGTCCGATTTTATTCACTGGATGGAATCGCGTGGTGTGGTGCCTACCATTCGCGCATTGCGCGACCATGCCGAACGAAATCGCCGCCATGAAATGGAGAAGGCGCTGCGCCTGCTTGCCAAGGGCGAAAATCCGGAGAAAATTCTGGAAGCGATGAGTAGCAGTCTGACCAATAAATTTTTACATGCGCCGACGCATGCGCTGAATCAGGTGCAGGGCCGTGACCGCGAAACTTTCCTCGATGTCATTCGCCGTTTGTACCATCTGCATAGTGACGAATGAATCCTGGCGTCGCTAACAAACTCGCTCAGCTGAGCGAGCGCCTGCTGGAAGTTAATCAACTGTTGAGCAGTGAAGAAGCCACCAGGAATATGGATGCGTTCCGCAAGCTGAATCGTGAGCGCGCAGAATTGGAGCCGGTGGTAGAGCTGTATTACACTTATCAAGCCTGTCAATCCGACATTGAGACTGCGCAGGGAATGACCGCCGATCCGGCAATGCGCGAATTTGCCGAGACCGAGATCAAGCAAGGTCAGCAACGCTTGGCGCAACTGGATACCGAGTTGCAAAAACTGTTATTGCCCAAAGACCCCAACGACGAGCGCAGCGTGTTTCTGGAGGTGCGTGCCGGAACCGGCGGTGACGAGGCGGCCATATTTGCTGGTGACCTGTTCCGTATGTATTCGCGCTTCGCCGAACGTAAACGCTGGCAAGTCGAGGTCATTTCCGAAAGTATCGGCGAAATGGGCGGCTACAAGGAAATTATCGCGCGCATCGTTGGCAATGGCGCTTATTCCGTGCTGAAATTTGAGTCGGGTGCGCATCGTGTGCAGCGTGTACCGAGCACCGAAACACAAGGCCGCGTGCATACTTCGGCGTGCACTGTGGCAATCATGCCGGAAGTGGACGAGGTAAACGATGTGGTGCTGAACCCCGCGGATTTGCGCATTGATACCTTTCGCGCTTCGGGTGCGGGCGGACAGCACATCAACAAAACCGATTCGGCAGTGCGCATCACGCACTTACCTACTGGTGTTGTGGTGGAATGTCAGGATGGCCGTTCACAACATCAGAACAAGGCGCAGGCAATGCGCGTGCTGGCGGCGCGTATCAAGGATGCACAAGTGCGCGAACAAAATGCCAAAACGGCTGCGACACGCAAAAGTCTGGTTGGCAGCGGCGATCGTTCCGAACGCATCCGAACCTATAACTATCCGCAAGGCCGGGTTACCGATCATCGCATCAATCTGACGTTATACAAAATGGATGCGATCATGGATGGAGACATTAACGAACTGTGCGGTGCGTTGATGACTGAATATCAGACCGAGCAGCTTGCCGCGATGGCAGCAGATATTGCATAAAGTTAGAGATGGCTTGTGCATGACAGCCAGTATTCAAAAAATTTTGCAACACCACAGTAAGCGGCTCGAAGAAGCGCTGAATCTGGATTCGAGTACGGCACGCATTGAAGTGCAATGCCTGTTGCAAGCGGTATTGCAAGTAAACCGCGCTTATTTAATGACGCACCCGGAGCAGTCGCTCAACGACGAACAGCGCGCAACATATACGGCATTATTCGAGCGTCGTCGGTGTGGTGAGCCGGTCGCCTATGTGCTTGGTGAGCGCGAATTCTTTGGTCTGAATTTCAAAATTTCTCCTGCTACTTTAATTCCTCGACCTGAGACCGAGTTGCTGGTCGAATTGGCATTACAGCGTATTGCGCAGCAGGGGGCATGCCGAATATTGGATTTGGGCACCGGCAGCGGCTCGATTGCACTGAGTATTGCACATGCCCGCCCGAATGCTGACGTACTGGCAATAGATAAGTCGGCAGCGGCGTTGCAAGTGGCGCGGCTTAATGCGCACGAACTGCACGTATGCAATGTGCGGCTGCTGCATAGTGACTGGTTTGCTGCGCTGCAAAATGCATGCTTCGATGTGATTGTGTGTAACCCGCCATATGTTGCTGTTGCCGATGAGCATCTGACGCAGGGTGACGTGCGTTTTGAGCCGCGCAGTGCTTTGGTGTCCGGTTTGGATGGGCTGGATGATATTCGTCTCATCACCGCACAAGCGAGTACCCATCTCAATAACAACGGCTGGTTATTGATTGAGCATGGTCACGATCAGGCTGCAAAGGTGGTGGCGTTGTTGCAACAAGCTGGGTTTAGCGGGGTATTTTCCGCACCGGATTTGGCCGGCATAGAGCGGGTGAGCGGCGGACGGATTTGCCGCAACTCTCTTGACGCTGTTGGCCGCGCGCAACTAAAATGTCCGACTATTTAATTCAGGTAATGACACCATGAGTACTGATGTACAACAACGCATACACGAACAAGTCACTGCCCATCCGGTAGTGCTCTATATGAAGGGTAATCCGCAATTTCCGCAGTGTGGATTTTCAGCCAATGCGGTGCGGATTTTGGGCGCGTTAGGGGTAAAGGATTTGTTTACGGTAGATGCGCTGCAAGACGCAGCGATTCGTCAGGGCATTAAAGATTACGCCAATTGGCCGACCATTCCGCAGCTTTATATCAAGGGCGAGTTCATCGGCGGTTCTGACATCATGACCGAAATGTATCAGAGTGGCGAGTTAAAAAAATTACTGGAAGCTTAGGCCAGTCCCTGTTTCATCAGGCTGGTGCGTGCCCGGGTGATGGCACTGGCAACTTGATTTGGCGCAGTGCCACCGATGTGGTTGCGGCTGGCGAGTGAGCCTTCCAGCGTCAGGATTTGATATACGTCTTTGTTGATGTGCGCGGAAAATTGTTGCAACTCTTCCAGTTTCAAATCGCTTAAATCGCAGTTACGTTGCAAGGCCGCACGCACTGCGAGTGCAACAGTTTCGTGCGCATCACGGAATGGCACACCCTTCCTCACCAGATAATCAGCCAGGTCGGTCGCAGTAGCGTAACCCTGCAACGTGGCAGCGCGCATCGCTTCCGGCTTGACCGTGATGCCACCCATCAAGTCAGCATAAATACGCAGGGTTTGCGCTAGCGTATCCACCGTATCGAACAACGGTTCCTTGTCTTCCTGATTGTCCTTGTTGTATGCCAGCGGCTGGCCCTTCATCAAAGTCAGCAACGCCACTAGATTGCCATTTACCCGCCCCGTCTTGCCGCGCACCAGTTCCGGTACGTCAGGGTTTTTTTTCTGCGGCATGATGGATGAACCGGTACAGAATCGATCGGCAATGTCGATGAAACCGAAACATGGACTCATCCACAAAATCAGTTCTTCTGACAAGCGTGATAAATGGGTCATGATCAGCGCGGCGGCGGCGGTAAATTCGATGGCAAAATCACGATCGGAAACGGCATCCAGCGAATTCTCGCACACGCCATCAAAACTTAACAGTTCGGCCACATATTCGCGCTTGATCGGGTAGCTGGTACCGGCCAGTGCGGCGGCACCCAGCGGCAAACGATTCACGCGTTTACGGCAATCTTGCAAGCGCTCTGCATCACGCTTGAGCATTTCAAAATACGCCATTAGATGGTGTGCAAAGCTGATCGGCTGAGCCACTTGCAAATGCGTGAAGCCGGGCATGATGGTGTGAGTATGTTGCTCGGCCAGATCGAGTAGTGTGTTTTGCAGCGCCTGAATCAGCTCGCGCAATTCGTCAATCGCATTGCGTAAAAACAAACGTATGTCGGTAGCCACTTGATCATTGCGTGAGCGTCCGGTATGCAGGCGTTTGCCGGCGTCGCCGACTAGCATGGTGAGGCGTTTTTCGATATTGAGATGCACATCTTCCAGCTCCAGCGACCAGACAAACTCACCATTGATGATTTCATTTTCTATCTGGGCAAAACCACGCTGAATATCAGTTAAATCTTGTGTGCTGATGACGTCACAGGCGGCCAGCATTTGGGCGTGCGCCAACGAGGCTTGAATATCGAATATGGCCAGCCTATGGTCAAAGCCTACCGAAGCGGTATAACGCTTCACCAGCTCTGCCACGGGTTCGCTAAAACGCCCCGACCAGGTATCTTTATCTTGCATCGTTGCCCCCATTTGTCCCAGAATAAAGCCTGAAAAATTCAAGGCGTTACTGTCATGCATAAGGCGCGCAGTATAAATCAAAATACTTGGCTGGATGTGTTGCCCAATTTCCGTAACTTGGGTGTGCTGGTGCGCATTTTATTGATTAGTAATAGCTTGGCCTTGTTGGAAGCAATTTTGCGCGCCGGTTCTTGGGCGGACGTGCCGCTGCGTATGATACAAATTGCTACATTGTTTATACCCATATTATTGACTAGCTTGCTGGTGCTGTGGGTACTTCAGCCGTGGTTAAACAGCCTGCGGTATTGGCACGGCGCTTTGGTCGTAAATGTCATGGTGATATTGTTGACGCTGTCTATCTACAGTTTGGGCGGCGAGTTGTTTAGTCCTTTAGGCGGTGATGGACGCTATTTTGATGTGGCGCGTTACATGCTTCTGGGTGTGATAACTTGCGGTATTTTGCTCATGTATTTTCGCTTGCGCTCGAAAGTGTTATCACGTGCCTTGCATGATGCGCGTTTGCAGGTGTTGCGTGCGCGTATCCGACCACATTTTTTATTTAATTGCATTAATACGGTCTTAGGGGTCGTGCGTGCCCAACCTAAACAGGCCGAGACCGCGTTGGAGGATATGGCGGACTTGTTTCGGGCAGCAATGGCAGATACAGATGTGCAACACCTGGCGTTGCTCAGCCATGAAATTCAACTTACTAAACAATATCTGGCTTTGGAGCAATTGCGCATGGGCGAGCGGCTACAGGTGAAATGGCAAATTCAGGATGTGCCGGATGACGCCCTGATTCCCCCCTTGTTATTGCAGCCGTTATTGGAAAACGCCGTGTATCATGGTATCGAGCCACTGTCGAAGGGCGGATGTATCAATACGATATTACGTCGCGACGGCAACGAATTAATTCTCGTTGTGGAAAATCCCTGCCTATCGCGCAATACTGAACAGTACTCAGGGAATCAAATGGCGTTACAAAATATTCGTGAGCGACTGGACTTGTTGTTTGACGTTGAAGCGCGTTACCGGGTTGAGATTGGTAACGGTTTTTATCGCGCTGAAATCGCATTGCCATATATGAAAGGGGCGCGACGTGACTATAGTTGAGGTCGCCTTGCGGGTATTCATCGTGGATGACGAACCTCCTGCACGTAATCGATTGCGCGACCTGCTAGGTGATTGCGACTCACAGTTACCACTGGAAATAATAGGTGAAGCAGGTAACGGTCAGGAAGCGTTAGATATGCTCATGGCAACACCTGCGGATGTCGTATTGCTCGATATTCGTATGCCACAGATGGACGGTATTGAACTTGCGCAACATTTACAAAAATTACCCAAGCCGCCGAGAGTGCTTTTTACTACCGCCTATGACGCCTATGCGATCAATGCATTTGAACTTCACGCGATTGACTATTTACTCAAGCCGATACGATTGGGGCGCTTGTTTGACGCTCTGATCAGGGCGCGCGGCGCAGTACCGGTTCAAACCGAGGTGTTGCGTGATCTGCTACCCGACCCGCGCAAACATCTTTCTATTCATGAACGCGGAAAAATTTACCTCATTCCCATTGAAAAAGTGTTGTATTTGCGTGCCGAACTGAAATATATCACCGTGCAAACTGTTGAGCGCGAATATTTGATCGAAGAGTCTCTTGCTGCATTGGAAAAAGAATTTGCCACGCGTTTTTTGCGTATCCATCGTAATTGTCTGGTGGCAAAACAAGAAATTGAGGGTTTTGAAAAAAGCGGCGAAGAAGGAGAAAGCAGTTGGATGGTAAAGCTAAAAGGTTTGGAAGAGTTGCTTCCAATCAGTCGGCGTCAGCAGCACCTGGTGAAAAAATTAGTGATTTAAACTGAACGTCAAACGGTGCCGCCATCCAGAAACTTGGCTCAATCCCCTGCGACTTTGCCCGGATTTTATTTTGGTCAAAGCCCGTATCCGTTAGCCTTTAAAACCAGTAGACATTTCAGATTGACGCGGTATTTTTAAGCGATTCAATTTGCTGGATTTATAATATGGGGAAGGACCAGTGTGGTGTTTGCAACGTGTAACTCAACCTAAAAACCCAAAAATTGGGGTTGATTCAAGCATGTTCATGAGGTAACCTAGCGGGATTAAAAAAACTATCTGTAAAATAAACTTTTGGGAGGCAGCATGAGCAAGAAGTCGATCACATCTCGATCCTATTGGACTATTCTTATCGGAGGAATGCTAACCGGGATGGGTAACGGTAGCGTTTTTGGCGCCACAGTGATGTGTCTGGTTGGGCGCAGCCCTTTTGAAACATGGGGCGGTGAGACTATCATTGCAGCATATGATCCAAGAACGTTCACCGGGTTTATCGATTGGGCGATGATCGTTTTCGGTATCGCGTTTGTTGTGATTCTGGTTGTGGCGCTGAATCAGCACGAAAAATTGGAAAAGATGGCTGGCTAAATTTAGATTTTGCAGATGGTGCCGAGCCATCCGAATTTCAGATTCATCAATATTGAGGAGCAGGGTAATGGCTATAATTGCGGGTATGCTGGGGGTGCTGTTGGCGTTTTCGAGCATGTTACTTTCGTGGTATATTTTGACCCCACACAAAAAGAATAATATTGGTGGCACGGATAATCACTAGATTATTTATTATGAACTGGGGGAGTGAAAATGCTTAAGTATTTTTTTGGCAAAAATGAGGATATACCGAGCGGTTCTTCGGCGTTGTTTTTCGGATTTTCGTCTATTGTGTGGTTTGTGATTGGAACCGGGTTGGGGTCATTCAATGCCGCCAAGCTGGCATTTCCGGATTTCGTTACAGGAAACGAGTTTTTTGCATTTGGGCATATGCGGCAAGTGCACGTGCTGGCGGTTATTTTTGGCTGGATTTCGATGGCTTTCGCCATGGCCATGATGTATATCACGCCGGCGCTTGGCAACAATAAGCTCTGGTCCGAGAAGCTGGGGATATGGAATTGTTTCCTGTGGAATATGGGCCTGACCGTCGGATTGACGTTGCTGTGGGCTGGGGTTACTTCGGGGCGTGAATATTCAGACTTTCCATGGCCAGTTGATTTGTATTTGGCGAGCTGTGTGTTTATCCCGCTTGGCATCAACGTTTGGATGACCATTTTGAATCGGCGCACGCAGGGGATTTATACCACCAACTGGTTCTTTGCCGCCGCGACATTCATGATTGTTGTTGTGTTTTTGGTAGGAAATTTGCCGGAATTTTTCCATTTGACCGGACTTACCGAAGCCTACCTGACTTGGTGGTTTGCGCATAACGTGCTGGGATTATGGATCACCCCGGTAGCGGCAGCGATCGCCTACTACACCATCCCCAAGGTCACTGGCAATCCTCTTTATTCACACCGGATTGGCCATTTGCATTTTTGGTCTGTCGTGGTGTTCTATTCAACACCCGCAGCCCACCATCTGATGTCCTCCCCTTTACCTGAATGGCTGAAATCATTTGCGTCGGTAGAGGGTGTGCTGATTTTGGTGCCTGCTATTGCTTTCGTGTCCAACATTCTGTTGACCATGCAGGGTAAGTGGTACATGTTCGTGGAAAACATCGAAATCAGATTTACCGTTACAGGTTGTCTGATGGCGATACCTTTGAATATGCAAGGTGGCTTTCAACAAACACGTGCCATCAACTGGTATATACATGGAACGGGCTGGATTGTTGCCCATGCGCACTTGGCTTTGCTCGGTTTCTCGACATTTCTGGAAGCCGCAGCGGTTTATTTTGGATTGCAAACCATCCTGAAACGTAAACTCTATTCTCTAACGCTGGCTAACATGCACTTTTGGCTATTGTTAATAGGCTTCACCATTTATTGGATATCAATGACGATAGCAGGCTTGATTCAAGGTGCCGGTAAAATTTATGAAGTCCCTTATATCGATATCGTTATTGCTGAACACCCTTACATGATTGCACGCTGGATGGGCGGTACCATGGTTTTCTCGGGCAACGTGATGTGGCTATACAACATGTGGATGACAGCCCGCAAGGGAACGCCAATTCCAGAAGGTCGCATGGCTCACGAATTAGCTTACGAGCGATAACATTGGGCCAATAAATTAGGGAGAAAAGAATATGGCTGGATTCAGAGAGTATCAGATCGGATCAAAAATGTTCGGCATAGCGTTGGGGGGGTCGATGTGTTTGACCTTGCTATGGCCAAGCATGGACATTGCGTCAGTTTCGTCCACGGCAATTGCCCTTGATAAGCAACTAACGGTTGGGCATGAGGCTGGTTTTAATGTAAGCGATCCATTTTTGCTTGGGAAAAACAAGCCGTTTAAGGTTAACCTGAAAGTTGATCCTAAAACAGGCCAGTCGATTGAAGGCGGCATGACGGTATTTGTTTACCAGCCCGGCACAGAGTTTCCTGCGGGGGTATTACATCCCCGTATTCTGGGTAAAGGTGTTGAAGATTTAAGTGGTAGCCAAGGCCATGTCGCAGAAGCACAAGTTATCAAAGGAGCAGTATTCGCCATAGATAAAGGTGAGTTCAACGGCAAGCAATATGACTACATAGAGAACCTGACTGCAACAAAAGGGTGGATGCCAACTGATGTGATGCACCTAGCAAAAGATGAAGATATTTCCGAAGCGGGTAAAGGTAAAACCATGTTTGTGCGAGAAGGTTGCTGGTGGTGTCATACGCTTTTGCCTGAGCAAACGCAAGACTGGCAGGTTTTTGGCGCGCCGCCCAAGCTGGGGGACTTTAATGGTGAATCACCCACGGCATTCGGTTCGGATCGCAAGGCCCCTGATTTGCTACATGTCGGCTCGCGTAACTCGTCAAAAGAATGGCTGATGATGCATTTCTTTAACCCGCGCTTGGTGCAGCCGCATTCGATTATGCCGCGCTTCGATTATTTATGGGGCGAAAAAGACGCCACTGGCAATAAAATTGATTATGCCAAGTGGAGAACTGAATATGATGAATACAAGACAGGCAAGAGGGTGTTGCCTCCTGATGTCCCCAATTATGCCAGCGATTCTGAAATTCGCAGCCTGATTGATTTCATGTTGAGCTTAAAATAACAGGAGAAGAAAACCATGGGTTGGAAATTTGATAATCCCTTGTATAGCCTGCTTGATGAAGCAGACAACGAAAAAGACAAGGCTCTTTGGGAAAAAGAGGATCTTGGCGGGATAACTGAAGATAATAACCGCGTGCCTATGCCGGTTGTGTTGCTGGTTTATTTAACCGTGGTTACGGCATTTTTCGTGACCATGCCATTGTGGGGTCAGCGACCTACGGCGGCCATTTACGTGGACTATGTAAAGACCATGAGTTCTCCGGAAGTAATGGCGATTCAGGATGACACTGCAGCGATGGCAAAAATAGTTGCCATGAATAAGGGTAGTGTGAATGAATCCAAGTTGGGTCGACATCCTTTGACCATGAATGATTTGCGAATCATAAAACCACAAATTGAATCCCTAATGGCGAGTAAAGTTGATCTCGAAGAATATAGCGTGGTTGGGGATCAGGTTGTGCTGGCTAATTTCGAAGGTGGGCACCGGGCTGATGGATCAGTCATAAGAAAGCAGCCATGGTGGGACAAGGGTTATTTGATTGATATATTCTATTTAATTTACTTTTTTATTGCGGTGACTATTTTAATCAAGAGATTGCCACCGTCGACTTGGCAACCAAGACACTGAAACGGTCATTATGGGGTTTTGGCAAAGCCGACGATTAACAAATATATTTGGGAGAAGCTGGAATGATTGAACTTGATAATGGTCCAATAGCCTTGTCGCTGGTGATTGCACTCGCGTTTGTTGGGCCTATTTTATTTAGCTTTTTTGTTGATCATAATAAAAAAGACTAAAAGCTAATGGGTTAAATCGGGCTGTTGCCGAGTGCTTAAACACTCGGTTGAATAAATAACGAGAATGCCTCGCCGAATTTTGGGTGCGGCATTTTTGTTTATAGGTAAAGCATGATGGGGGTGCGCAATATATAACTTCGATTCCAGCCAAATCTTCGTTACAGAACTGAGCTCAAAATTGTCGCCGAGGCTTGATTTGAGCATAGACGGAATGCAGAGCCAGCAATTCAGTGAAGGAGTATTTGCTTTCTTGCTGCTGGGGATAGTTGTTTTCTCCGGCATTTTGATTGCGCTGATATTCAGCAAGAATCGCACAGGTAAAATGCGGCATGGCGAAGTGCTGATGTTTTCAGCTGTAACTCTCGGCATAGTAGTTGCAATTATATTTGGCGCAATGCAAATGCTCGGCGGATATCTCTTCTAATCAATCAAAAGGTGATCGATCATGGTAAATTTTATTGAGTCTCTGCCGGACGGATGGACGATATATTTGTGGCTTATCATCGGGGCGATGATCATAGTGGCGGTGTTGTTTTGGCTGCGCTGGGGCGCCCAGAATGAACAGTTTGATGAAGATATCAAATATGTGATTTTTGATGAGCAGGACAAAGCAAAAATGTCTACGGAAGAATATGCCAAAAGTCGGGAAGTAATACAATCTCAAATAGAAAGTCGCGATCGTTTTCTGGCAAAAAATAAAAAAGACCTGAAGTCCGGTACATGAAACGGGGCGAGAAAGGTATATTGATATTAATTGGCGTGCTTGTACTTGCAGGTATGCTCAGGTCGCTTTTGATTACCAGTCAGCCGCATGACAAAGAGATCCCATTTTATAGTACCGCCGGATCGGCAGTCGCTGAGCGTGCGATGTCTATTTATCACCAATATGGATGCAGAAATTGCCATACGCTGTGGACGTTGAGAGATAGCCTGCAGTCTGTGCCTGCCCCCATTCTCGACGGAATTGGTTCTTTGCATTCCGAAGACTGGATTTACAAATATCTGTCGTCTTCTAATCCTCAGGCGGTTGTACCTTCCCGGTTGAAATTAGAGTACCGGATGCCATCGTATGCGGATATGCCGGAAACGGATAGACGCACCATGTCCCAATATCTGGCAAGCTTGAAAGTCAAGGATTGGTATTTAGAACAACTTAAAAAATCGGAATACGAAAAACTGACGGGAATGGATGCGCCGAAATGAATCCAAAATTCTTTTTAGGCCTTAGCGCACTATTGGTCGGGATAGGCCTGAATTACCTGGGGGATACATTGTTAGGGGTCAGGTTGGAATTCTACGCGGGGCTTGCGACTTTCAGTTTTGCCTGGGTTCTGGATATTGTGATGGTCCCGTTTTTTGCCGGCTTTGCCGTGTCCTGGATATATGGCAGAGGGGGGATGTGGATTAGTATATTTCCGCCTTTGATTGTCCATAGCTTCAGTTATTTTGAAGCGGCCAATGTCAGCGGTATTCCAGAAGGTGTCATTCTTAATTCGTTAAGTTGGTGGTTCGTTTTCATCATGATGACAATGAATATTGCTGTCTTTGGGGGCATCATTGGCGAAGTTGTAAAAAAGAGGACATATGGTCGTTCTAGTTTAATCGCTATAAAAAAATCAACACCTGCATCATCAGAAGCAAGGGACACTTAGTGTGAAGGCAGAAACTAAAACCAAGAGTCCGATCCTGAGTCCGGCAGAACGGGCACGCAGGAAGCAATTCTTGTCGGCTACGCTCATAACATGCATTGCACTATCCGTTATCGGCGGCAGCATACATGTGGTCAGGCTTGGCGCAATTCGAATGGGTGAAATGCGTGGCTTGGCAACTTATAATTTAAAAGAAGAGTCGGCTCATCTTCGTGCGGCGGGCGAAGACATAGCCCTGCACGAACACGACGAAGCGCAGAGTAATCCGGTCGGTGGTTACGCAATGGCAGAAGTAGATGCGTTGTTAACAAAGCAGCAATGGGCAGAGTTAGATACAACGATACTGATCCCTGCGGGAAGATTTTTGATGGGTACAAATTCAGAGTCCGCCGATGCTGCTTCCCGTCCCCAGCATGCAGTTGATTTGCCGGTATATCGTATCGACAAATATCTTGTGACAAATGCCCAATATGCCCGTTTTGTTGCCGCGACGGGACATCGCCCGCCGTCAGATTGGAAGAATGGAAAAGTGGCGTCTGATGCTTTGTTATACCCGGTAACACTTGTCAACTGGTATGACGCCAGTGCCTACGCAAAGTGGGCGGGGAAAAGATTGCCAACAGAAGCTGAATGGGAAAAGGCTGCGCGTGGCACAGACGCGAGGCGTTGGCCATGGGGGAATACCATGGATCCGGCACGTTTGAATACATATTACAACGTGGGTTCAGCTACAAACGTGACGACATACGTGAAAGGTGTCAGTCCATATGGGGTATTTGATATGGCGGGAAATGTAAATCAGTGGGTCAATGATGACTTTACTCCTTATAAAGGAACGGATGCTTCTGCAGAAGTTTTTCAGGGGAAGGTTGCGCGTGTTCTAAACGAACAGGATCGCGCTCTGCGAGTATCAGATTTTGTCAATGTGGATAAGCGATATAAAATTTTACGGGGGGGGTCATGGAAAGGCGATCCGTTCTCGACGGCCTCCTACCATAGAGACTATTCATGGCCAAACTATGCATCCGATTTCTTCGGATTTCGCTGTGCCTCGGATGTCTCAAAATAAGAAACCGGAAAGATAAGATGAGGCGTATCTGCTCAAATGTCATTGTACTATCACTATGTGCATTACTTGCATCACCAGCATACGCGGCTGTTGATAGCTATCGCTTTTTACATGTCACAATCGAAACGCCCTGGTATATTTTCATATTTCTTTTGGGAGGAGTTTTTGCCCCCTTTATTCTCATGACAGTGCTGGTTTGGAAAAATGCAATACGCAAGGCCGGGAAGAAGGTTGATGAAACGGAACGGAAGTCTTCTGATGAATAAAATTATGCTGCAAATTAATACTGGACTTGTACCACTGGCCATAATGTTGCTTTCAATTTTCGTGATACCTCCTGCTCGTGCGGAAAGTGCAAACACCGATAACGAACGAGCCCAGATCGTGCAAGCTTTTCAACAACAACATATTGCTGCCGAAAAAGCTAAATCAATCAGCCTTAAGGATAAATATCGCATTATGTTTATTCTGGGAGTGACACTTTTATTTTTGGTTTTGACTACTGGTGGATTGGGTGTCGCAATGGTTGTATATGGCAAGCAGGTATTCGTGATACACATGATATTTGCCGGATTGACCATGACGCTGGCGGTCATACATGCTATCGTCGGCATGGTGTGGTTCTTTCCCTACTAGTAGAATTGGTCAGGGCTCCGCGTGATTTTAGATATGCGCCGCTATCTTTCATTCCTGATGCCAAACAGATCGAATGCAGTACGAACAATTCTTTGCTTCTGATCTGAGCAAAATAATCAAAACTTATGTCACTTGCCCTATCACAAAAGCTAGAAGACGGAGTTTCAGATGATATTTGGTGGTTGCCATTATTGCTGGGCATCGTTTACTGCATATCTGGTTTAACTGCGCTTGCCTATGAGGTGTTGTGGGCGCGTATGCTTGCAATGCAATTTGGTGTCAGTATCTTTGGTGTGACACTAACAGTTGCCGCGACCATGTTCGGTTTGGGTGTCGGCAGCTTGGCTGCTGTGAAATGGATCGTCCCGGTCAAAAAACCATTGGCTCTGTTTGCCTGTCTCGAATTGGGCATTGCTCTATATGCCTTGCTGGTTCCGATGCTACTTAAAGTGGCGGGCGCCTGGATAGATGAAAATTCGGCAGCACAACTTTCCCTGATGCAATGGTACACCCTGCAGTTTGCGGCGGCTTTGTTCCTGCTAACCCTGCCCGCACTCGCCATGGGGGCAGGGTTTACCACAATCCTCAAGGCGATTGAAGACACGCCACTGTCACTGGGCAAAATATATGGCCTGAATACAGTGGGCGGTGCGGCTGGCGCTTTGCTGCCGTTACTGAGCTTGCCCATATTGGGTTGGATTGCTTCAGTAAAAATAACTGCTTTAGTCGGGATATTTACTGCCGCTGCCGCATTTGCACTCTCTTCTCATTTTCAGGTAACTGAACACGCAGTGTCTGCCAGGAACAGCAAAAAATCACACCCACCTTTTTTCTACCTGATGATATATGCGGGTATTGGAGCTTGCAGTCTCATGCTTGAAATTGCTTGGGCACGCCTATACGGTATGGTCATGTTACGTACCGAATATGTACTTGCTGTTATATTGGCCACGTATCTACTAGGGGTCGCGCTGGGCAGTTTATTAGTGCCTCGATCAACCAAAGCATGGATGGAAAAAGTCTTACCATTTATAGCGGGTCTGGGCGGATTGGCAGGTTTATGGTTGCTCCCAAACATATCTGCCTGGGTAGAACAAACGCAGTTTCAAACTTTTTTTGGCGTCTTATGGTCCCAAGCGCTGGTGCTGTGCCTATTGACCCTGCCTGTAACGCTGGTGATGGGTGCGTGGTTGCCTTTAATTGCGCGACGCTTTGACCAGGATGGAATGGGTGGAGCGTGGTTGTATGGGGTCAATTCTTTGGGTGGAGGGATCGGCGCAATGGTGGCAAGTTTGGTTGCCATTCCGTTAATAGGAAGCACTGCAACAGTGGCGTTGGCCAGCCTTGGAATGGTTGCGTTCGGCCTGCTTTTTGCAAGATCGTCTATTGTTTGGCTGGGCTTTGCCATCATGCTGTTGATTGCCTGGCCGCTACGAAATTTACCTCAGGCAAGCGAACTGATCCCGATTGCCCAAGCTCACAGCAAAGATCTCTATCTTTATGAAGATGCGATTTCGCTCACCCATGTGGTGGAACAACAGGATGGTCAACGGCTACTGCTGACTGACCTGCAGCGTATGGACGCGTCAACGGAGCCGAGTGCGGTCAAAATACAAGCTGATCAAGCGCGTTTACCGCTGCTGCTTCATCCTGATCCGCACAGCGTTCTGTTTCTGGGTTTGGGTACCGGGATATCGATTACTGGGTCTATTTCCTTCCCGGACTTGCAGCGTAGCGCGGTAGAATTATCCCAAGGGGCGATACTTGCAGCGGTAAATTGGTTTACATCTGAAAATGGCGATGTAATGAAGCAAGTAAATGTAAGACGTGATGACGCAAGACATTTTCTGAGCAGTAGCAACCAAAAATATGATGTGATTGTTGGCGATTTATTTCACCCAGATCTGGCGGGTATGAGTTCCCTGCTATCTGTGCAACAGTTTCAGCGGGCGCAACAACATTTGAATACGGATGGAATATTCGTGCAATGGTTGGCGCTTAACCAGTTTGATAGCCAATCCCTCGACATTGTGTTGCGCAGTTTCAGGCAAGTTTTCCCAGAGGCACAGATGTTCATGGATGGCATGCATTTGGCATTAGTTGGTCCGCAGCGAAAATTTCTTGGTGCAGATGCCCTGGCAAGAAATCTAAGTCGCTTAACATTGCGCGTACAAGCTGATGTAACCGGTGGCGAGGGTGCATGGACTTGGCTTGGTCGATATTGGGGGGCGATTCCAAAAAGTGTCGGGCCGGTTCAGGATGAGTGGGAACCGCTAATTGAGTTCAGTTTGCCGCGCGCCAAGTACGATGGAAAGATTAATCTGGCAGCCCTCTTGTCAGAACTGCTGAAACGACGTCCTGACTCGAATACTGCCAGTCAAATGCTGGGTTTGAAAGATGCTGATCGGGAACATTTTGAACATGCCTATCTGGCAACCGACATGGCGGTTAGCTCTTGGGTGGCTTCTATCCGGGGGGAGCAGGAGAAAGCAAGTCGTTTGGTTTGGTTGGCCTATCAGTCCAACTCTCAAGATATCTGGATTGCAAATACGTTGGCGGATATTATGCTGGAGTCGCTTTCAAGCGCAGGCCGCTACGGATTTAGCGAGCGTGACGCATTGCTGCGGGTGTTAAAGATTTATCCGAATCATGCGGAGTGTCTGCGCGCACTATGGCATCTGGAACAATCCGCAGGTAATAATCGAGAGGCGGAGATCTATCGGTCAAGGTTGCTGAAAATATCACCACTGGACCGTGAAGTGCGGCAATCACAGCCGCTGTTCGTATCCTGAAGGTTAACCTATGCCCGACATTATTAACAAGAGACTTGCCAGCATCCCGATTAAGGTGGCGGGGGTTGTGCCCAATAAGCGGCAGCCCGGCTACCACGGCAAGCGCCGTATTTTTCAAACGGTTGTATTGCTTCTGGTGATATTAGTACCCTTATCCGGATTGTTCCGCATTGATCCGGAAGTAGGCGGCTTAGTGGTGTTGGATCGACAAATCTGGTTTTCCGATTTCTTTTTAATTAGTGGATTATGGATTATGTTGGCCAGCGGTTTAGTGCTGCTCTATTCGGTTGCGGGAACTGTTTTTTGTGGTTGGGCGTGTCCGCAAAATACTTTGGCTGAATGGGCAAATCACATGACTCATAAGCTACTAGGCAAGCGGGCTGAAATCAGTCTGGTTGGTGAAGCCCCGCAGGTAGCAATAGCCAAAAACAAAATATTGAATTGGACATTGCTTGGGCTGTCATTTTTAGCGGTATCCATGCTATTCGCCTTGATCCCTTTGCTGTATTTCTACCCGCCAGACGTAGTATGGTCTTTCATAATTTGGCGCCCAGATACCCGTTTGGCAGGATCGTTATATTGGATATATACCGTATGGGTAATGATTATCTTGTTGGACATTTCGGTAGTGCGACACTTTTGGTGTCGTTTTGCCTGTGTCTATAGGGTGTGGCAACACAGTTTCAAGACCAGAGAAACATTACACGTGTCCTACGATGCCAGTCGTGTTGCAGAGTGCAGCAAGTGTAATTACTGTGTGACAACCTGTTTTATCGATCTGGACCCACGCAAAACTGAAAGTTTTGACAGTTGCATTAATTGTGGGGATTGCATAGACGCCTGTAATACCTTGCAAGGCAGAAAAGGCGAAATAGGGCTGTTAAGTTTTGCGACGCGCGCGCGCGACAAAACTCGAAAATTTCGTGATAACAGCATGTCGCTGTTTTCCAGGCTTGGTTGGACAGCCCCATTTGCTATTCTGGGTGCAGTAATGTTTGCATGGGGTATCTGGACATATCAACCTTATCATCTCTCAATGGGCAATTTGGAAACGCCTGATCATCAACTATCGGCCCAGGATTACCGTATTGAAGTCACCAGTAAACAATATAAGCCATCAGAACTGGCTGTTTCCGTACTGGGTTTAGCGCCGACTGAATATAAGCTGAGTAATCAACAGGTGAAACTGGATTCGGTCGGTCGAGCTTCCATAACGCTTTCGATATCAACACATATGCCGCAAGGCATACATCCGTTTGTGGTGGAGGTTCATTCCCGTGATGGATGGGCGGGGCGGTTTACAGCGAATCATTTTGCCGGATGAGGAATACGTATGTCTGACAATCAGGAAGAAAATGTTCCCGAGTTATCAAGTGTCAAATCTCGCTGGGGTGACATAGATAAAGATAATTTTGGTTATGCTTCGAACGAGGAGCGTTTGGAGAAGCGCGGGCTGGAAGATTGGGAATTGGTAGAAAAGATTCCGGAGTCACAGAATCGTGTGCCTTATTGGTTTATGGCAGTTGTGGTGATTGTGCTTCTGGTCGGGATTGGACTGAGCTTTCCATTTTGGGGAAATCGTCCAGGTGTAACGGTGAACTGGGTCGATTGGATAACAGACCCGGGATTCCTGGGCTCACTTGTATACGCCACTGTTGGCGCCTTGTTTGTACATCACATGGTATATCTTTATGGTTCGCCCAAGGCGGGCAGACTGGACTCCGATAAGGAAAAACAAAGCCAAAATGATGTTGACGAAAAAAAATGAAAATTGCATTGGCCGTGATTATGCTTTTTTGCTGCATCCAATTATCCGGGTGTGGCGTACCGAACGATAAAATCCAAATTCCTCTGCAACACTGGAAGGAAGTCGATGTGCGCATCGAGACTCATCCAGATCCTCCGCTTGCCGGCATGTCAGAGATTGTCGCGATCATTACTACCCAACAACACAATCCTGCGTATGATCTGAAGGTTTCGTTGCGCACGAACGACGCAGCCCCGTGGGTGCAAGCCATACAGGATGGATACATCGGTGTGTACCGCCGCGTAGTGGATTTGGGAAACAGTGGAGAAGCGGTATTACAAGTACGATTGCAGCGTGCCGACGAAGAAAAGATACTGCTTTTTCCGATTCGAATTTCGTCTAATTAATTCGTTTTTTCGACCATACCATGGTACAAAACACGTTAATCAGATAAACCAGAAATCCTACCGCCATTACCGTTCCACACACTGCAACACACGGCCCATAAAAGTGGTGCAGGGATGCTATTTTGGCAGGTGCAGAGTTTAGTAGTAATCCTTCTGAAATACCAAAAAACATCTGGGTTGCATAGAAGCCATACGAGCCAACTGCGACCCACCAGAAGGTATAGTCGACCATCTTCAAAGAGTAAATCTTTTTTCCTGAAAAAACCGGTATCAGATAGTAGGTGACCGCCATGGACAATAACACAACGCCGCCGACTAAATTCATGTGCGCATGAGCAAGGGGATCAATCATATGGCCGGGGTTGCTATATGGACTGCCGATGGAATCTAACCATGCGCGAATAGGTGGAGTAACCTGAAGCATGCCATGCAGCGTGCCGACGAAAAAAGAGAAAACCGAAAGCAGCAAAAACTTTAGCAAATGTCTATACGGATAGTCCGGCTGCATAGTATTTAAAGTGAGCGTTGTGGTTTGAAAAACGCAAAAGGTATTAGTGTGTAGCAGGTTATAAAAAATGTCCGGTAATACCGGACATTTTTTATAACCTGCTACAGGAGGCGGATACTACTTGGATTTCTTTTCGTTCTCTACTACCAGCTCTATGGCGGTATTAGTTAACGCTGTGGAAACGACCATTCCCAATACAAAAATTCCGATAGGCACTAGTAGTTCAAATGGCATGTCATACTCCTTCAGGGTTGATTTTGCGTTGCGCAGACACTAATGATATGGCACTGGCGCCAGAACATGTGCCGATTTTATAGGAACGTGTATGTGCTTGCAACACAGTAATTAATCAAGCCCCTGACTTTTGTGCCGGCTCACGATGTTATATTGAGCTGGTACCATGAACATACCGCTTTGCAAAACAAATGGTTGTGTTGAGTCAATGAGTAATTTTAGGGTTTCCCGTTTACTCGGCGGATGATTTCCAGGGGGAGTTGTCTCCGCAATCTAGGGCGTTAAAGACGTAGTAAGGATGTGCATCGAATTTGCCTTGCAGGATAGACCTGGAGAGCTTGCTAGGGCGGAATTTTTGGTGGTAAAATGCGCTGGATTTTACGTATAACATAGTCTTTACACAAAATTGTTGATGACTGAAATTGACGGAGGAGCTGCAAATGTATGAACCATATAACACGACAACTGGTGATGTTCTAATGACTTATGTTGGGATTTTTGTTTTCCTGTTTGGTCTGGCGTATATCCTGCTGAAAAAGAATTCAAAGTAACATTTTTATAGATTCAGACTACGTTTAGCGGGCAGTATTAAAATAAAGAGGCGCGCCTGAGCAAATAGGCAGCCCGGTTGAAGATCATCTTAAAGCTTAAAATGGGGAGTGGTGTGCATGAGTAAATTATCCAATTTGGCGTTGGCGTGTTGGGCCGGACTTACGGTGCTGGCTTTTTCGGGGGGTGCTGTTGCCGGGGAGCAAGTAACGGTAAATCTGGCCAATGGCAAGCACATTTTTGCTGAGGGCAAGCCGGATACTGGTGTTGCAGCCTGTTCCAGTTGTCACGGCGAAAATGCAATGGGGATTGATGCGATGGGCTCCCCGCGCCTTGCTAACATAGGTTATACCTACATTGTCAAGCAACTGACAAATTTTGCTGAGAGTGCGCGCACCGACGCCACGATGGGCGTTATGAACGATATCGCTAAAGGTTTGACAGAGCAAGATAGGCGCGATCTGGCTGCATATGAAAATAGTTTCCCCCGAACCAGTGAGCCGTCTGATTTAGCTGCGCTTAAAGAAGGTGGCGCGGCAGTGGGGCAATCGTATTTGGGTCAAATTCTGGTTCGCTACGGGGTGAAAGGCAAGATTTCTGCATGTCAGACTTGTCATGGATTCAATGGCCGTGGAGCGGATCCGATCTATCCAAAAATTGCGCAGCAAAAATACGTCTATATAGTAAATCAATTAACTCACTGGCGTGATGGCTCAAGAGCGAATGACCCACTCGGGCAAATGCGCGCAATTGCGAAAAATCTGACCGACGATGATATCCACAATGCTGCTGCTTTCTTGTCACAGGCTGCCGACACAACACCTGGTGGGGGGATGGAAGTTGAAAATCAGACCGTGCTAAGCAGAGTTAAAATTCTGAAATAAGTACCGTAGCAGTATTTGCAGAACCAGATTGAAAGTTGATTCAGTTTTCCCGCAGCGTTTTATCTGGCTGCGGGATTTTTCTTTAGGCGCAGGCTAATTGCGTAGTTGAACTCCTACCGTAATTACTGTCGAAAAAGCAGTTTCGTAGTGCATTCTAAGGTAGGGTAATGAAAACAGGCGAAAAAATTATTATTGGCGTAGTGGTGCTTTTGGGTATTGTTGCGCTGGGAAATTTTTCTGTGATGGAATGGATTTCAAATACCTCGAATAAACCAATCTTCAAAGTTCTGACACATTACGATTTCTCCCCGGAAGGACACAAAGGGTTTCAGGTGTATCGCGAATCCGATTGTTATTCCTGCCATCGTGCTGTCGGAGCGGGGACCAACATGGGGCTGAGTCTGGATGGGCTGGGCTCCAAGCATGATGTAGAGTATTTCTATAACTTCCTCAGATTCCCTGAGCAAACCTATAAAGCAAAAACAGTTGCTCATGGGTTGCCGCCAAAGGAGGCCGCTTATGTGTCTCAGATGCCGGAAGAAAAGCTACGCTCATTGGCGGCATTTTTGTCGGATTTGAAATCTGACCAGGGATCGTCTTCTTCATTTAAGCCACCCGAAGGAAAATCCAGCTTTATTGACGCGATGCTCGACATGTGGGTTCCGGCAGGATGGAAAAGCCAATACACGGACATTCGCGACTGGATGAAATCTAATCAGGAAAACGATCAAAATGATACAAAACACTGATAGCGAGAAAGATAAAACAGATTTTACCCGGTATACCCTATGGTTTGCCTACGCCTGTATTGTCTACAGCATCATTGGTTTTTCCTGGGGGGCGTTAATGGGTGGCGTGCCGGTGTTCAGGCAGTTCATCAACTCCACTCCACATGGGCATTTCATCACTTTGGCGCACGGCCATATCAATTTGCTGGGATGGGTTGAAATGGCCATATTCAGCGCTTTGTATTACATCGTACCCAGACTTGCCAACCGATCGATCTACAGTGTCCGTCTGGTAAAAGTCCATTTCTGGATGCACAATTTCGGGCTGATCGGTATGGTCTCGTTCTTCTTCATGGCCGGTTTAGTGGGTGGATTAGATCAGGCTGATGACATGGAAAAACTGGTCGGTCGACTACTTGCTTTTGTAGGTATGTTTGGCACGGTGGTGTTGACCGCCAATATCATTTGGGGCTACAACTTATTCAAGACCGCCACCGGATGGGAAAAAAGGCAGTGAAAGATTCGGACAAAAAATTGGCTTTATGCGGATTTTTGCTACTTGTCCTGGGTGGTTGTAATGGACAAAGGTTGTCATCCGGCCTTGATGTGGGCACAAGAGCTCCCGGTGTTGCAACCAAAACACTGGTTGATGTGGACAATGACCTGAGCAAATTAACCACTTACCGCCAACCTGATCCACGTATGTACCAATACTCGGTGGATAAAGCCTTGCAATCCGGCAAACCGATTGTGCTGGAGTTTGCAACGCCAGGCCATTGCACTAATTGCGATGAACAATTACAAATGCTCAGAGCGATGCTGGATAAATATGGCGATCAAGTACTGTTCGTTCACATAGACCAGTATAAAAATCCTCAAGCCTATACAGCATATGGCGTGATGGGTGATCCCTGGACGTTCCTTATCGACAAAAAAGGTGTAGTGCAGTTTGAGCAGGCCGGCAGAATGTTATACGGCGAGCTGGATAACGCAATGCAGAAAATATTGTAAACCAGTCTACAGAGATGGCATAAAGCAGCCGGAGTAAATTGATGGCAGAAGTAGCGCATTTTGATTTAGTGCAGGATCGCAAAGGCATAGTTTGGGACCTGTTGTTGTACATTCCTACCGTTGTAGCGCTTGCTTCCATCGCGGCGAATTTCTGGTATGGCGGAAACCATAATCTGGCCTATCTGCTCTATTTTCTGGCTTGTTTTTTTGCCTTGGCCGGATTCAACAGAATATTCAAAACCCGCCTGATGATGTTGCCGTCCGCGCCAGTTTCTTTTGAAGTCAGCAAACAAAATTTGAGATTGATACAACGCAATGGCGCTCAGATCGCATTGGTAAAAAATACGCGCTACTACGCGGATTATTCTGGCAAGTCATTTGGCTTATCCGGTTTGGATGGGGCGGGCAGACAACAACAATATGTCTTCCTTAGAGGCCAGTTCAAGTCGGTGAGTGAATTTGAACATGCCAAAACAACATTGAAGCGTTGCCTGGATTGACCAGTTGAACGATTAAGAAATTATTTTTTTCTGCGTACTTGAACCACATCCCAGGCCATATAGCCGATCACCACAGCAACGGTCAGACACACTGCCACGATCAAAAAAATCTCCGTCTCTGCACTGACCAAGCCGTTAACCATCATGTGCACAACAAAGCCCATCATGAACAGCGATGTCATAGAAAGAACGACGTAAAGCAATATCTCACCCATTGTTATTCTCAATGTTTGCAACCATCATTTCCCCGGTTTATTTTCGGATCCCTTGACGGCAATGATTACACCGCCGGATTGCATGGCAATCACTTCAGTCGAGGTGCCGTTCAGCATGGATAAATTTCGGGACAGCGATAAGTTAGTTGGTTCACGCGGATCGAACATCAAGTAGTTTATCCCGTTCAGCACAGTCAGTAATTCCTGCTCGTTTTTCACGGCGGGCGGAAGCGGCAAAATGTCGCAACGGCAGACCAGCATTGTGCGCCCCGGCCATTGGCTTGCCACACGGAACGTCTTTTTGTCGGACGCAGACTGTCCGGCAGTTTTTTCAAAGTCCGCTGATACCTCTGTAATCGCTTTGATCAAATTATCGCTGGGCGAAATATTTTCAACATCCATGGACTGATAACTGGTTTTGTTAAACAACATAAACGTGCTGGTCAGTATAAAAAAGACCAGCAATGCCGCATTGCGCTTGAAACCAGCCGCAGCGTTATTAGCCATGTCTGCTCGCAACAGCAGCGGAAATCCCCAATACACGCCCACCACCAGGGCCAGCAGACTCCAGGCCTCGTCCCCGTTGAATATCCCCAAAATAACCGATATCAGCAGCGTACGTCCAAGCAAGTCTGCCCATAACTCCTGAACCTGTTGCCAGATAACCCCGAGCAGGACCAGCAGGATGGCAGCGCCGATGACCCATGGCAAAACACTGGCATCCGACATGTCCGTAGCGCCCAACACCAATTCTGATAGCCGCAGCAGTGGATTGCCAAACCAGACGATATTGTTCCAGCCGAATGGTAGAGCCACACCAAGAAAAATGGTCACGGCAATACCGGATAAAAAATATTTTTGCTGTTTGGCATCGGTTGGTGAACGATACCACGCCCATGCCAAAGCGGCTGGATAAGCCAAGCCTGCCGGGTGAAACGTGGTGCTTGCCAGACACAAAAACATTTGTGCGAAATACATTCCGCCAAATGCCAGCGGTGCCTTGCGATATTCCTGGTCAGCCCAGGCGCCAAGTGCAAAGGTAATCAACAGGAAAGGGAGTACGGACAGAGAGTCGATCTGGTGGATGAGCAGCGGTGTGAGTAATAACAAGGCGCTCGCCAGCAAGGCGCTTTCAGAAGCACCACTTTGTCTGCGCCAGGCATGTATAGCCCATACCGCGCCAGCCATAGTCAGTAGGGTAAATATTTTTGCGGCGATAATGTTGCCGGTCCATAGGTATCCGACCGGCGCCAGAAAAATTGCGCGAAAATCCGGGAATCCCCAAGTTACAGCAGGGCTGACCACATGATCGGCCACCGACCAGACCAGCAACAAAATTCGTGCTGCGCTTTCATTGACGCCGTAATTACCCTTGTTAAGGAGCTGATAGCCTAAAATACCCCACACAATCAGCGCAAGATAAGCCCAGTATTTTTGGGGAATTTTAGCAAGTAAATTATTCATTGCGCGTTTGTCTTGGTATTAAAAAATGAAATTCGATCAAGTCAAAGCGTTGAAATAGCGCTGATCAAATCAAAGTAAAAACGGGTGTAATCGCCAAAAATTGGCCGCGCCATTTTACCATACGCCTTGTGTCATCCAATCGTAAAAACCGGTTGGCGCAAAGGGTACGCTTGTATTAGATGCTTCCCTGGCAAGCCGCGCAGGGTAGAATCGGGCTCTGATCAACAAAGCCAGCCATCAATGTCCATACAGTGGTTTCCCGGTCACATGACCTCGGCGCGCAAAGAAGCAGCCAAGACAATGGAGTTCATCGATGTCATCATCGAAGTGCTTGATGCGCGTATGCCCGAAGCCAGTCGTAATCCGATCATCGAAGAGTTGCGTTTGCATCGCCAGCGCCCATGCCTGAAAATCCTCAACAAAGCCGATCTTGCCGATCCCGCCGTAACGCAAGCCTGGCTTGATTTTTACAATAAAAAAACCGGTGTTAAAGCGGTGGCGCTGAGCTGCAAAAATAGCAGTGATGCCGCCAAGGTCCCCAAGCTATGTGAGTTGCTTGCCGCCCATCGCGACAATACACATAAGCCGTTGCGCATGATGATCATGGGCATTCCCAACGTTGGCAAATCCACTTTGATGAATGCGCTGCTCAAGCGTCGCGTTGCGAATGTCGGCGACGAACCGGCCGTCACCAAATCGCAGCAATGCCATAAGCTGAACGAACGCATGACCCTCACCGATTCGCCTGGGCTGTTATGGCCGAAGATTGAAAATCCGGACGATGGCCTCAAACTCGCTGCCATTCACGCGATTGGGCGCAACGCCGTGATTGATGAAGAGGTCGCTGAGTTTCTCGCCTGCTTTCTGCTTGCCAACTATCCCGACTCGCTCACCGCGCGATATGGTTTTGCCGCGGTCGGGCTGGACGGCACAGGCGCACTCGAAGCCATTGCGAAAAAACGTGGTTGTCTGCTCAAAGGTAAAGGCGGCGAAGCGGATTTTGAAAAAGCGGCAATGATATTGTTGACCGATTATCGCGGCGGCAAGCTGGGCCGCATCAGTCTGGAGACGCCGGAATCGCGTGCCGTTCTTTAGCTTCGGCGCATAATGCTGGCAAACTACTGCCGCATTTTGCTTTCGATCTCGGTCAGTGTTTCTTGTGCGGCTTGCGATAGAGATCCACCGATGTCCACCGCCTGATGCGCAGCAATCAAAGCCTCTTTATAGCGCCCCTGGTCAGCCAAGGTTTGCGCCAGGTTGTTAAAAGCTGCGGCCGAATCAGGGTGATCTTGCGTGGCCCGGCGATATGCCGCCTCCGCCTGTGGCAGGTGATACATGCGATAAGCTGTGTTGCCGACGCCTATTTGCGCGGCCAAATTATCCGGCCAGCGTTTCAGCGCGGCACTATATGAGCTTTGCATTGCCGCAGGGCTACTCACTTTCTCCAGTGCCGTGACTGCTGAAACATATGAAGTTGCATCTGCGGTTTTTGGAATGATCCCCGGTTGCAATGTGACCATTGCCCAGTAGTTGCTGCGCGCCCAAGTGTTCTCAAACGTCCTCATGGGCAATATCTGGCGGCGTTCTGGCCCAGAGCGCAGGATCATGTCTGCGCTATCCAGATCGTAGCCGATGACGACAGCGTAATGCCATATCGGATACCAGCTAAGCGCCAGATTCTGTAACACGACGACAGGTGTACCGGACGCGACCTCAGTCAGGACATCATTCAATTCAGGTGCCAATTGATAGGCAATAGCGCCGTGGCGACGCGTGGCGCCAAGCATTTCAACTTGCAGGCTGCCGTGGCGGTCAGGCAGATAGACCTCGGGCTTGAGTGCGTCAGGCGTCACTTTGATGCTTGCCGCATTCAATGCCATCGCCAGCGATGCCGGTCCACACTGATACGAATCCTGCACAAAATAAGGCACTTCGGTCAACTCGACATGTCGCGGCAGGGAAGGGTGCGGCGCAGCCAACATCATATTGGTCTGCGGTGTGCTCGCACACCCACCGAGAAACAAGAGCAAAACGCCCGCTAACAAGCGGGCGTTTCTACTCAATACTTTCATTTCCTGATTGAGCGGGTGAAGGGAAATACCTTGGTCAAGCCAAAAATATCCGTTATCAGCAGAATGATGAACACGGCGAACACCACACCGATAACATCGCCGCCTGCTGGCAACTGATCCAGCTTGCCCGAGATGGTATGCGCTTCTTCATCGGTCAATGCGCTGATACGTGCCTGTGCTTGAGCGAGTGTGATGCCTTCTTTCTGCATTTGTGCAATCACGTCCTGACGATCCAGAAACGAGTTGATTTTGGCGCGATCCTGCATCGCCATTTCATGGAAATTGACCTGGTCAGTTTCCACGATACTGGCAGAGGCATTTTGCACGGGCATGCCCATGACCATCATGCATACAATAACCATGCGGCTTACCCAGCGCATGAATGGGGAGTTTTGTGGATTCATCTAATTACTCCTTTAGGTTGGTTAATGCTTGTTTAGCGATCGAATGATTCACAGGTAAGTTGTCAGCTTACCAAGCAGCCATCTCTGGGCCAGAGACTCACACCCAGAGCCAAAAGCGTACCACATCCAGCATTACAAGCATATTGTCCCAAGTTTACTGAACGGACAGAAACAATCCGGCACCTTCTGTGTTCTATCACACATAACCGTAAAAGGATTGCGGGGGTGTAGCTCGGCCGGTGGGGGTCGGGTCGTCTGCACAACCACAGCCGCCCATCACCCCCATGTAAAAGATTCCGGCCTTCACCCGGACGACGTTCTCATTTCAGTAATACTGTGGGCCGTCACCGTGATCGAGCCACCTTGATTTTTGAAGCGCCTAGGCCGCAAATTTTAAAATGTGTTTTAACAGATCGGGAAACCGCGCGTTGATATCGTCGATGCGTATGGCGTTACGGTTTTCCACGCCAACCTTACTGGTGCGGATAATGCCTGCTTCACGCAAGATACGAAAATGGTGGGACAGCGTGGATTTTGCCATGTCCGGGCAAGGGGCGGCCTCGGAGCAGGACATACAATTATTCTTTTTAAGCAGATTGCAGACGATGCGCAAACGCATCGGGTCGGCAAGCGCGCCAAGCACGCCGGCGAGCGTTATATCTTCTGTAGCTGGATGTACGAATTGCACCATGGCAGTGACTATACTCCATCGCTTGACATAGTTCAATAATACAATTATATTGAACTTAAGAACTAATGAAGCAACGGTTCGTCGGTAATCAAGCAGTGAAACTCAACAACATTATAAATGGAGATAAATATGGATAAAAAACTCGAAGGTAAAATCGCGCTGGTAACAGGCGCATCCAAAGGCATTGGCGCGGCGATTGCATTGCGTCTGGCAGGAGAGGGCGCAGCGGTGGCTGTCAATTACAGCTCCAGCAAGGAAGGCGCAGACCGCGTGGTGGCCGAGATCACCCGCAAGGGAGGCAGGGCGGTAGCCGTGTATGGCAATCTTGCCAAGCCGGAAGAAATCAAAGGTGTTGTTGATGCAACCAAAAAAGCATTCGGTGCAATCGATATTCTCGTGAACAATGCCGGCATCTATGAATTTGCGCCACTTGAGGCCATCACTCCAGAGCACTTTCACAAGCAATTCGATCTGAACGTTCTGGGCGTATTATTGACGACGCAGGAAGCCGTGCGTGCGTTCAACGACAAGGGCGGCAGTGTCGTGAATATCAGCTCTGGCGTCTCCACCATCACTCCGCCCAACAGCGCGGTATACACTGCGACCAAGAGTGCGGTAGATGCAATCACGATGGTGCTGTCCAAGGAGTTGGCGGCGCAAAAGATTCGCGTTAATGCCGTTAACCCCGGCATGATAAAAACCGAAGGCGTGGTGGCTGCGGGTTTCCATGAAGGCGATATGCGCACATGGATCGAATCAGTCACCCCGATGGGCCGTATCGGTACAGTAGATGAAATCGCATCGGTGGTGGCCTTCCTCGTTTCCGAGGATGCGGCCTATGTCACTGGTGAAACGCTGCATGTCACGGGTGGTTTACGCTAAGGCAAACGCCATCGACGATGATGGAGTTGCCAATGTGCAGAAGCCGAGAATTGGGAGTAATCAGGCCTTAGTCTCGTAGCAGACCACCTTGTTGCGGCCCGCTTGTTTGGCCGCGTACAAGGCATCATCGGCCTCTGCCAGCACCTCATCCAGTTTGCGCGAAGCATTCGCCGGACAGCACGCGACACCGACACTCACCGAGACAGACAGCTCTCCGCCTGCGGTGTGAAACGATGTGGCGGCGATGCTTGCGCACAAGGTTTTGGCCAGCAGTAATCCGCCTTCAGGGGCGGTGTCCGGGGCAATTACGCAAAATTCTTCGCCACCGTAACGCCCCAGAAAATCATGTCTGCGCAGTCGCGCCGTCAGCACCTCGGCGATTTTGTGCAAAACTTCGTCTCCCATCTGGTGACCGTGGGTGTCGTTGATCTCCTTGAAGTGGTCCACGTCTATCATCAGTATCACCAGCGGCGCGTTACTGCGTCGTGCCAAGGCGCGCTCGGCATATTCCATCAGCGCGCGCCGGTTGGGAATCTGGGTGAGACTGTCGGTCATCGCCAGACGCATGATTTCGCGGTCTCCGCGTTCCTTGACCATAAGCACAAAGCCGATGGTACCGAGCAGCGCAGTTCCCATGACAGTGATGTAGATGGCGATCTGGACAGGGTGGATGGGCACATTGTTTTGCAGTTGCGCCAGTTCGTCAAAGCTCACCAGAGAGACGATGGCGCGCAGCATCAGCACCAGTATGAGCACGATGATGCCGCCAAAAAGCAGATACCATGCACGTCCGGCGCGGGCTTCCTTGTCAGCCAACAAAGCGCGCGCGATGAGCACCATCTGAAAAGCGTAGATGAGACTGCCCCAGATGAAGCGTCCGCGTGTGTCATGCAACAAGATGATTGCCATCAGCAGCGTCAACACAACCGGAACCCAATATTGCCAGCGGGGTGCCGTGCGGCGCTGGAATTCGTAAATGGCCGCGAGTATCAGCGCATGTGCAGTGGCCTTGCAGCCGTTGGCGATGATAATAGAGACGATGTCAGGGATGGTGCCGCGGACGGCGATCAGCGTCCAGGTAAAGGTTTCCAGGAGCATCGCCACTGCCCATTTTTCCATGCCGTCGTGCTTGCTGTGACCATTGCGGCCATAGGCGGCGGCAAACAGACTCAGCACCGATAAGGCATAGGTCATGATTAACGAAAACAATAGTGTGCGGGCATCCAGATTCATAACGTCATGCGGCATTCACGCCATTGTTCCCTAGAGCAGATCGCGGAGACACGCGCTCAATCGCACCGATCTTTTTTGCCAGCCGATACCAGTTCTTTCATCTGGAAGCGGCCTAGATGCGCCGCTTTACTTTCAGAGCGATTGTACCGACACCGAGGAAAGCAACGCCCATCAGGACGAGCGTGACCGGCCAGCCTAAAGAATTTGCGAAATGTTTTGCGGTGTAAAACCCGATGAAGCTGAGCATGGCAATGACGGTGGTGAACAGCAGCGCCCGGCTTTGCAGCACCACGCAGGCGTAGAGCATAGACGCTGTTACAGCGAGATAGAAGAGTTCGATGGGTGTGTTATGCACGAGGTCGAACAAGCCGGTATAGGCCATGATAGCCCCGACGAAATAACCGAGACCCGCCAAGCGTGAATAGCGCCCCGCCTTCTGCAGACCGTAGGCCGTGAATATCACGCACACGCCAATAATCAGGCTCGCCCAGTTCGCGGAGGCAGCAGTTGCGATGCGGTCGAACAGACCACCATTCAGCCAGCATGTCCCAATCAACAAAGCAGGCTCTCCGAGCATACGGTGAGCGGTGTTTTCAAGTGCGGTGGCGACCAGAAACAACGAGGCGCCAAGGACGATGGCGATGTAAGCCATCTGGACGCCGAGCAGATCGAGTCCGACCTGCATAAATCCGTAAACAAAAAACAGCGCCGTGAACGCCAGCACCGTGAGCCGGTATTTACCGAACAGCGCGCCTTGATGCAGTGCCATGACGCCGAATACGGAGAGCGCTGCGGCACGCCAATTGTCGCCGTGCGGGAACACCTCGTGGATAAGCACAAACCAGCCACTGGTCATCATGAACACAGAAGCGAGCGTAAGCGGCAGGATGAGCTTCGGATATTTATTCTCATGCAGAGCGGAAACCAGCACGATAAGCAGAAGGTAGCCCACGCCCAGCGTCATTAAAACTCGCATCACACTGCCCATGCTTTCCCAGAACGTACCGATATAGGTGCTGATGCCCGCGAGAATGAAAATCGCGCCGAGATAGGTAAAGAGCGTCTTGGCGATATCACCTCTGCTGCGCCGTGTGGGCACCGGCTGGGAAGCGGCAGGCACGTCAAAGGCAGCTTCGACTTCGGCGGGCGTGATGTTGTAATGGTGCATGAGCCGCGCGATGTTCTCCAGCGCGCTGATTTTGTCAGCTACGCTCGTCGTGCCAAGCATCCCAGCCGCCAGCGGCCAGCCCCACAGGCCGCCGCCAATTAGCACGAATATGACTAACAGCCAAATCATGGCGAGACCACCCAGCCGATGAAGTGGGTGTTATTACTGTAATACGTATTCCCTAAATTCGGCAGGCGGACACTGCGCCCTTTTTTCGTCAGCACCGCTTCTCTGCCGTAGCGCGAGGCATAAAACAGGCCGGTGAAGACATCACCCGAATAGCCATTCGGCTCTGCGCTGAATTCGTATCCATCCGGTGCAACGCTGGACGAATCAATCGTCAGCCCTGCAAGATCGGGAACATCGATCTGCGTGATTTTTGAAACAACCCCAGGTATAGCGGGACTTTGTCCGTGCGGAGTCAGGCCGAGTGGCAGCGTGAAGGTGGTCTCCTTCACCGCCCCGGTTTTTGGGTTATAACGCCAGAGACGCGGCCTCTGGAAGCCAGCCGAATTGCCCTGATAAATGACCTGAATCTTCTGGTTTACGACGGAGATCTGCACGCCATTCGGGTAAGAATTGTAGTATTCCGTTGCGTAAAGCACGTCGTATTGCGGCGGCTCTACCAAGAGGGCTGGAATCCCCGAAATCAGCAGAAATGCCACAACGAGAAGCAGGGGCAAACCCAGACCAAAAGCGATGGTGGGATTCTCACGGAGAAATGTTTTCATACTAACCCCTTCTTTAT
>Ga0137403_10000372_pt1 | contig 57311 bp, 51 predicted proteins | sample CZOMad2_1_16fung_FD_122057 | JGI IMG/M metagenome (GOLD analysis project Ga0137403, IMG submission 122057) | Vadose zone soil fungal communities from Angelo Coast Range Reserve, California, USA - CZOMad2_1_16fungal (Hybrid Assembly) | ecosystem: Environmental > Terrestrial > Soil > Vadose zone...
GAACTCGGAATTGGTAAGCGGGTTGGGTGACGCGAGATTGACCGGACCGTCCAGCTCTTCGTGCTCGATCAACCAGAGCACCGCATTGGCAAAGTCCCGATCGTGAATCCAGGACATGTACTGGCGGCCGTCTCCAGCTTGTCCGCCCAGTCCGAACCTTACCAACTGCAGCAAAGTAGAAAACGGGCTGCCGGGATCCGGATTCATTACGATCGCTGAGCGCAGCAAAACCTTGCGCGTGTTCGGCGCTGGCGATTCGTTTAGCGCGCGTTCCCAGGACGTTGCCACATCGATACTGAATCGCCAGGTGTCCGGCGCATTTGGTTCTGAGCCGTCGATGATCCCGGTAGCTTCATCGTTGGCAGCGTCGAACCGATGCGCGTAGATCGTGGCGGTGCTCGCCTGTAACCAGACGCGCGGCGGCTTCCATGCCTGGGCGATCGCGTCGCCGATTACCCTGGTTGATTTCACCCGCGAGTCTTTAATCACCCGGCGATTGTGATCGCTATAGCGGCAGTTAACGCTCTGGCCCGCGAGGTTGATGATCGCGTCGGCGCTTTCAAATTCGGCGGTCCAATCACCCAGAGTCTCGCCATCCCAGGCGACGGTGCGCCATTTTTCGGTCGCAGGTCTGCGGCTAAGCACGACTACTTCATGTCCGCCTTTGTGAAACGCGCGGGCCAGCACCGTGCCGACCTGGCCTGAACCACCGGGAATGACAATCTTCATAAGCTAACGACCCAAGGGCCGCCCTCACACTTCGATGAACTTATGCTTGTGCCGTGGATCCGGCAGCATGCAGGTTTCGGATTTGCCAAAGACGCGATAACGGTAGCGAGCGACCAGGTCATAAACCCAGTTTCGAACCGGTCGTGGGATGATGCTTGCCAGTCTTGCAAGATTCCAAACGCCGCCGATTGCTTTTGCGAAGAACAGGGCGGCGTCTGACTTAGCCAGCAAGGCTTCGTTAGCCTCTCCCGGATTAAGTACGACGTAGACGGTGTCGAGCTCCTGATGATCAACGCCGTGGCGCTTGAGCAGGGTCGCGGCAAAGTCGCTCTGCAGCGCAGCAAAATGAAGACGATCGTGACTATCTCTCTGCAACAGAAACTGGACCCCGCGATTACAAAGACCGCAGACGCCATCGTAAAGGACGATTGGGTTGGACATGGATTCACGCACGACAGCACCTTAAGTCTCGCAGCATGAAGCCACCCGGCGCGGGCAAACCACTGCGGATTTGCTCGTCCGTGAACCTGCGTCCCCGTAAGAGATCGACCAATCCCGCTCCGCCAGTAATTGCAAATTTCATTTTTGACCTTCTTTCTCTCTCATCCCAGCTCTCGCAGTTCCGCCACCAACTTCAAAGCCCGCTTGCGCACCGGCCGCATCAGCGGATTGCTCGCCAGTGAAATCAGCTTGTCCAGCAGATCAACCGTCTGATCAATCAGACGATAGGTGCGCGCGCGCTTGGGCGACGAATCGTGAATCCAGAACAGAATGATACCCATGTGATACAGCCAGAGCAGGTAAGGCAATTCAGCTCGCAGGTCGCTCGGAATCCGCGCCCTGGTGTCAGCCACCAAATCTTCGAAGAGCTTGATGCTGTCGTGTCGCGTCGGCGCGGAATCGTCCGCAAAAGGATTCAGTGGACTGTGCGGGTCGGCGGCGGTCTTGAACAGTACGCCGGCAAATTCGTGATACGGCTCGAGCGTCGAGATCTTCAGCCGCAACAGCGCGAGCAGACGCGCTTTCAGACTCGTCTCTTTTTGCAGCGCGGGGAGCGCGGCCGCCAGGTGCTCTTCGTGCGTGCGGTGATAGAACGCCTGGATCAGGTGTTCCTTCGAACCGAAGTAGTGATAAGCATTGCCCAGCGACACGCCGGCCTGCTTCGCGATCGCGCGCATAGTTGTGTGTTCATAACCATGCTCGCGCAGCAGTCCGAGAGCGCTGTTAAGAATGAGCGCTTTCGTCTGCTCACCCTTTACGGTCTTCGTTGATTTTGTTTTGCCGACAGAGTTCATTTGCTCACCTCGCCATTCCGGCCATGCCCGGCGCCCGGCTGATTTGATAACGATGCTGCGAAATCATCGACACAATCCGCCGCGTTGTCGGCAGCAACTCAGGCGTCGCCAGACGATAAGCCCATTCGCGATAACGCGAGAGCGTCCACAAAACCATCAGCCATGCCTTGGAACCGAAATAGACGGCGCCTTCGTCGCTGATCGCCGTCAGATCTTCCCCGGTCAGATCGTGGTTGAGCTGCGGGTAACGCCGCCGCGCCGCATCCGTCTTAATCGGGATCATCCTGAGTTCAACCAGCTTGGGCTGATCGGCGAGCCAGCCGTGGACTCGCCGGCACAATCCGCATTCGGGGTCATATAACAGCGTCAGTGTGTTCATGACCTCAGGCCTCCTGCACGGGCGTAAAGGCGTCGGGGTAAACCGGCGGCGGGCCGCTGCGCAGAGTAGCGCGCCGGCGCATCCGGCTGAAGATCAGCAGATTGAAGAAGTGCATCGCGCCGAGAACGAGCAAGACCGTGCCGATTTTGACAGACAGCGCCTCGATGCCTTCTTTGGGCGAAGCAATCGCGTACCCCAGCTTGAGCGTCAGACTGACAAAGCCGAGATTGATGAGATAAAAACCTACGACCAGCAGGTGATTGACCGAATCTGCCAGCGGCTCGTTGCCGTGAAAAACGTCGACCAGAAAGATGCGACCACTCTGGTGCAGCGTGTGCGCGACCCAGATAGTCAAAGCGATGCTGATCGCCAGATAGATCAGATAAGTGGTGATTTCGAGCGTCATAACCGGCCTCCTTAAGAAACTGAACACGTTCAACTCTCACACCATAGCCCCGTCTCTATTGATTGTCAAGAACTTTTTTGAACACGTTCAGAAATAAGAGGCCCGTGCGAAACGGGGCAGTAGCCCGACCCCGGGGTCCCCAGCCGGGCAGTCCGGCTGGGGTGGGACGGTGAGGGAGGGCTCCGCAAATCGCAGCTTGGCCGTGCGATGGGCAAAGCCTTAAAAATCGAGGTTTCCCGGAAGGTGAAGAGACCTTCCGCACATCAGGCGGCAAAGCCGCCGGAAGAATTCTCCTTCCATGTGCAGTCTGTGATAGATTCTGCAACTTCAAAATGGTTTACGGTTTTGTCTTAGCCTGCGGAGCAGGCGTCAGCATAAAGCCTGGGGCGCAAGCCCCAGGAAAAAGACGAAAATTGAATCAGCCCGTGAAACGGGCGACAGCTCTCGCAGCTACTGTCATTGGCGTTGGGCCACAGAACTCGTGGAAAAAGGAACATGCTGTCGCCCGCTCCACGGGCTTAGTTCTTGTGCTCATCTGATCCTGGGGTTTCGCTTCGCTTCACCCCAGGCTTTATGCTGACGCCTGCTCCGCAGGCTGAAGAGTTCAGAGGCTGCTGAAGTCTGATGCACGCTAAAAATCTTTTCAATGGATTGTTCACTCCTGAGCGCGCAGCGCGGGTAGCGGTGCTGTACGAGCGCAGAGAGATCACCTACGACGAGCTGCGCCACGAGACCGTACTTGCCGGTGAAGCTTTGCAGGCCCTGGGAATCGGAGCGGGAGATCGAGTCGGCATTCTGCTCAACGACTCACCCGAGTTCATCTCGTCGTTTGTCGCGATCGTTTCGCTGGGTGCGATCGCTGTGCCCATCAATCTGGCGCTGCGCCGCGAAGACCAACTGTTCATCTTGAAAGACTGTGGCGCCGGCACGGCGATCGTCGAGGCAAAAGCAGCCGAGAATCTCTTCCATGCTGCCGGCAACGAGACTGAGGTGAAAGACCTTTTGGTGGTTTCCCGGGATGCGGAATCGGTTTCTTCAATTGCGGGAGTGAAGACGCAAGCTTTTGACAGCGCGAACCGCAGCCCGCTCACCGACATGTTTCCAGTACTCTCAGATGCAGCCGGAGACGCGTTTATTCTTTACACTTCAGGCAGCACCGGCGAACCAAAGGGCGCGGTGCACCGGCAGTCGGACATCTTCTATACCAACGAAACTTTCGGCAGCGAGGTGCTGGGCCTGCGCGCGGGCGACCGGCTGTTTTCATCGTCCCGCTTGCCGTTTGCTTACGGGCTCGGCAACGGTTTCACTTTCCCTCTGCTCAACGGGCTTACGACGATTCTTTGTCGCGAGAAACCTGCGCCGGATGTGGTCAGCAGGGTTTTCAAAGAATACCGGCCGACGATCTTTTTCGGGGTGCCGGTCGTTTACAGCATGCTGCTGGAGCATCATCGGAGCGGGAACGAATTGGACACTTCGAGTTTGCGCTTGTGCGTGTCCGCGGGCGAAGCGCTCCCTGCCCAACTGGGAGAAGACTGGCAGCGAACCTTTGGAGTTGAAGTGCTGGATGGGATTGGTTCGACTGAGATGTTGCACATGTTTATGTCGAACCATCATGGCGACGTGCGTTACGGCAGCAGCGGAAAGTTGTTGAGCGGTTATTCAGCGCGGTTAGTCGATCATGAAGGCGTGCCGACGCTGCTGGGCGAAGCAGGGAATCTTTGGATCCGCGGCGCCAGCGCGGCCAGGCGTTACTGGCAAAGAGCTGAGACGTCCGCGGAAACGTTCGTGGATGGTTGGGTACGCACGGGTGATCTTTACGCTACGGACGCCGATGACTTCTGGTGGCACATGGGCCGCAGCGACGATTGTTTCAAACCGACCGGACAGTGGGTTTCACCGATCGAAGTTGAAAATGTTTTGTTGCGCAGTGAAGCCGTGCGTGCTGCTGCGGTGGTCGAAGGGCTCGATGAACATGGACTGTCTTGCGTATGTGCCTTTGTCGTACGCGGGAACGATTCAGCCAAGGTCGAGGAGTCACTGCGTGCGCTCTGTGAAAGCGCGTTGCCGCGATTCAAGCAACCGCGGCGTTATCTCTTTGTTTCGGAATTGCCTTACACTGCGACCGGAAAAGTACAACGTTTTAAGTTGCGAGAGCGGTTGCGTTCACAACGAGAGACTTCCTGACTTTGCGTCTTTGCGCCTTCGCGTGAGATGTTTTTTACACGCCAAGGCGCAAAGGCGCCAAGCGTTTCAAAACCATGAACTCTACTGAAAAAAGTATCCAGGAGACTTACGCACCAAACAATGCGTGCTTTGGTTGCGGTCCCGCGAATGAAAAGGGCTTGCACATTCGCAGCTTTCCGAGCGGTGACGAAGTTGTAGCGACGTTCCAGCCAGAGACTTATCAAGAGGCTTTTCCCGGAATGTTGAGTGGCGGCATCATCGGCACGCTGCTCGATTGTCACTGCAACTGGACGGGCTCCTATCATTTAATGAAGCGGGCCGGAGCCGACCATCCGCCCTGCACAGTCACTGCGGACTATGCGATCAAGTTGCTGCGGCCGACGCCCACAGATGAACCGGTCGAACTGCGGGCGTGGGTGATCGAATCAACCGCTGACCGCGCAATCGTCGAAGGTGAGTTGATTGCGCACGGTAAGGTTTGCGCCACGTGCCGCGGAACTTTCGTCGCAGTTAAGCCGGGTCATCCGGCTTATCATCGTTGGTGAGGGGCACAGAATGTCTGACATCACGACCATCTTCTTTGACATCGGCGGCGTTCTCCTCACCGACGGCTGGGGTCATGACTCTCGGCGCGCGGCCGCAGAGCGGTTCGGGCTCGATTGGGATGAGTACGCTGACCGGCACGAAAAAGTCGCCCATGCGATCGAGACGAACCACATGACTTTGGAGCATTATCTCGACCGGGCAATTTTCTATCGCCCGCGATCGTTCCCGCGTGAAGAGTTTCGCGACTTCATCTTCGCCCAGTCCCAACCGAAGCCGGATGCAATCGAAATCGTCAGGCAATTAGCCGAATCGCGGCGGTACCTAATGGCGACACTCAACAACGAGATTCTGGAGTTGAACGTCTATCGCATCAAACACTTCGGATTGTCGCGCTATTTCTCGGTTTTCTTCAGCTCCTGTTTTCTTGGTTTAAGAAAACCGGATGAAGCTATCTATCGTACGGCGTTGCAAGTGACTCAGCGTCAGCCTGAGGAGTGCATTTTTATCGACGACCGCGAAGTGAATCTCGAGTGCCCACGCGAACTGGGTTTGCGCACAATCCATTTTCAGGATGCAACCCAACTACGGCGCGAACTGAGGGAGAATGGTATCGGCTTGTAGACTACCGGCGCGTACTCGGTACCGAAACCGCTTGCGGTAGCAAGCGGGTGATTCACGTTACTTCTGGTGCCCTTGACCCGGTCGGTACGGCTCTCGGTTCTGTACCAGCGAAGAAGGTCTCTGCGGTTTTTCTTTGCGCCTTAAGAATAGTCTTTGCGCCTTTGCGTGAACTTAAGTGAGCCAAGTGAATTTCGCGCAAAGGCGCTGAGAAAAAATCGAAAGGCGCAAAGTAATTCCCTACCGTCGATGCTTACTTGACCGCAATCTTCGTCTTCTTCCCATCCCGACCCACTGCGACATAAATCACTTCGGCTGCGGTCACCCGCACGCGTTCGCTGGGTCCGCCGTATCGTTCCGCTTCAACTTCCACGCGTACGGTAATTGAAGTCGTGCCAATCCTCACGGTCTCGGAATAAAAACTCACCAGGTCGCCGACGAAGACTGGGGCGTGGAAGATTACTTCGTGCATGGCTACGGTCACAAAACGATCCGTGCCGGTGTGGCGGTGCGCCTCAATGGCGCCGGCCATGTCGATATAGCTGAGAATGACGCCGCCAAAGATCGTCCCCTGCGCATTAGTGTCGCGCGGCAGCATGGCGACGCGGATTGCCGGATCAGAGTTCATAAACGGAATCGTAAAGGGAAAACGGTAAATGGTAAATGAGAATCACCGGTGGGACGCCGGGGGCCCCCTCGGAACAAAGGCTTTTCAGCGGTGTCTAAAAGGGTGGTTGAATTTCCCACAGAGAGGTTAATGATCATGTTCCAACTCGTAGAGTTGATACTCGCTTCTCCAATCGGCGCGTTTGTCTTCGCGCGGTTGCAGGACGCCCTTTACGCCATCCTGGTGCTTTCAGATTGTGACGATTGCGGGTTCAACGACCTGGGAAAACTACTTTTCGGCGGCGTGGCTCTGGCGATACTGGTCGGCGTGATAATTGCAGTCCTGGTTCGCCGCATGAAAGAAAAGGCGCCGGCGTCGTCAGGATTCGTTTCGATCCGCTCGTCGGACACGCATAACAAATAGTTTAGAGGCGGGCTACTGCCCGCCGCATGTGTTGACGTCAAAGGCGGGCGGTAGCCCGCCTCTAAACGAAGAGAGACTTCCCTTCACGACGCGAACGGATACCACGGCGTGTTGCGAAAGATCCAGAAAGCGACCAGGACCACGAGCCAGGCCCAAAGATAAATCGGTGGAATGAAAACGCGGCGGTGAGGCTTGCCCGTGGCGGCGCTGCGGGTGAAACCGAGCAAGCCGTACACGATAAACGGCAGCGTCATGACCATTAAAGGATTCAGCTTGAACGCGGCGATGGGGTGCAGGTGGATCAACTGATAGCACGCGCGCGTTGATCCGCAACCGGGACATTGGTAGCCGGTCAGAAGGCGGAACGGGCACTTGGGAAAGAATTGATTTGCCGGACTGGCCGGATTGAAAAAAAAGAGGAAGCTCGTGATGGCCGCCAATCCCAGCCAAACAAATGACGCGATGGCCAGTTGGCGCGTGCGATCAGCGGTAACGTGAACAAAGTGAAAGCCAGTCATTGATCTGAAATCCGCGGCCGTTAAGAGCTGACGCGATTAAATGGAAATAGCCTCTACCTTCCGATTTTCGAACGTGCCGCCGAGGCCACCAGATTTACTAATCTACGGCGTATTCGACTGAGCGTCTTGTCGTCTACCTGGCCGAAGGTTCTGGCGACGATGGTTTGGGACAGGGTATAGATTTTGTCAACCCGAATCTTGCCTGGTCTATTGAGCGCTCCTTCAACCAGATCAGATGAGCTGATCGACAAACTGTACTCCGTAACCTGCGGGTTCGAAGTCATCGCTACTACTACTATGTCGCTCGTCTTCCGGTTATATTGATCATTCGAAATCACGATGACCGGCCGGCGCTTTTGCGAAGAGAGGTCAGTAAAAGGAATGGGAATAAGAAGAATGTCGCCTTGTTTAGGCATCGTTCCAGTCTTCATCATCCAGAGGATTGTCCCAGAACTCAAGGCTGCTCTGACTGGCCAAGAGCAAATCCTGCGCTGCGCCGTTAGGTGATTCGACTATAAAGACAGTTACGTGGACTCCCGGAGCTAACGGCACCTCAAGTTCCAGTCGCCCGCCATCTTTCACCTCGGTGTCGTATTTGAGCGCTGTTTGTTGCATCGCAGAACTACCCCAAAATCAGTTGCATTATATCCTTAAGTCACTTGATTGCCCATCGCATGATCTGAAATCCGCGGCCGACTCTGCAAAAAGACTTGAGTCGCCGCGGAATAGTTTACGCGCAGCTTGATCGAATCGGAACTTAGAACCAGCCCTTCTTCCCGATCAGGTAGGTCCTGGCAAAATCTTCATCGGACTTCGTCAAATAAATGATGCCCTCAACAATGCCGATGATGCCGCCGATGCCGAAGCATAAGCCGAGCACGAGTTGAATGATTCCCTCGTTGGTGTAGCCAAGGATGAATTTGTGAACGCCGAAGCCGCCAAGCAGAATTGCGCAGATGCCCGCCACAATCTTCTTCTCAGCGCCCAACCGCTGCAAATCCGGAGCCGGTGACTGCCCATACAGCGGCGTTGGCGGCTGAATCGGTTGATAACTCGGTTGGTAAGGTTGCTGATAGTCGGTCTGTTCCTGGTAGGCCGTTGGCTGTCCACCGATCGCCGGCAGCGGCGCCTGACACTGCAGGCAGACTTGTGAATAGTCGTCGTTCTGCGCGCCGCACTTTGTGCAAAAAACAGGCATCGTATCTGAATCCTCAAGCTGGAACGGGGAATCCTCCGGCCAATTGGGAGGATTCCCCGGCTCCAACAGATCGATGTCGGCTAGAGAAGCGACGACTAGCGCCGGTTCAAGAGCGCTTTTCGGAATGCGCACCGCGCGTTAATCCAACGCAACATTAACGCCGATCGTCGCGATCTTATTAGCGATTGCCCATCGCGCTCAGGCCCACACCCAGGATCATCATGATCACATAGATGAGAATGAGCAGCACACCCAGTCCGATGGCAATAAAGCTGAACATCTTGGCCTTCTTAGAAGCATCTTCTGCGCCGGCGACATCGCCCGCGGCCAGCTTGCTATTTACCTGAGAGGCAAAAATAATGGCCGCGATGGCCAGGGGCCAGCAACAGAATATCGAGATGATGGCCGGCACCATGTAGTTCGGTACAGTTGCCGTTCCACCGCCCGACGCGGGGGGCGGAGTCCAGTTTTGCGACATGTTTTAGTCTCCTACTTTTTTTAATTTCGCACTGCGAGCTTTTTCAAAACTATGAGGCCTGACCGAAGCAATCTCTGCACGCTCATGTGGAGAACCCGGTAGCGAGCGCGTTGGTATTCTGCTTAAACGATGAACTGGAATTCTCAGCTTTTTTCCGGGTTTCGAACCGCAAATAGCGAAGCATAACTAACAAAAGACATGCGGTATTGTCAATCTAATTCAGAAAATAAACATCCACGATGGTCGCGGTTGATGCAAAACATGGGAGCCGGTCGTCTGGCATCTGATTGACTCTACAAACCGAAATCGAGGATAGTCTGAGCCGGTTGCGAAAGGCTTTGCGCTAATCAGTCGGGGGCTATGCGGGCTTTGAACAGGCCCGATCCTGAGCCGTGAAACAGATTCTTCAAAACCTCAAAACGGGCGCCGTGTCGGTTACCGATGTGCCGGCGCCGGTCATCCGCCCGGGGTTTGTGATGGTGCGGACTGCGGCATCGCTGATTAGCGCGGGCACCGAACGAATGACGGTGGAATCGGGACAAAAGAGCCTGATGGGACGGGCTTTCGATCAACCGGCGCTGGTCAAACAGATAATCCAAAAAGCGAGAACTGAAGGCGTGCGCAATACGATTGACGCCGTCCGTTCCAAACTGGAATCACTCGTAGCTTTGGGTTACAGCGCTGCCGGCACGGTATTGGAAGCCGGCGAAGGCGTCACCGAATTTCACCAGGGCGACCGAGTGGCGTGCGCCGGCGTGGGCTATGCATCGCACGCGGAAGTTCTCGCGGTCCCGAAGAATCTCTGCGTCCGTTTGCCGGCGGCCGTCAGTTTTGACGCGGCCGCGTTTAGCACGCTCGGAGCGATTGCGCTTCAGGGTGTGCGTTTGACAGAGCCGACGATGGGCGAAGCCGTGGTGGTGATCGGGCTCGGCTTGATCGGCCAACTCGCGGTGCAGTTGCTGAAGGCAAATGGCTGTCGAGTGTTCGGCATCGATGTTGACGAAAAGAAGATCGAATTAGCTCAACGGTTCGGCGCCGAATCAGGTCGCGCTCCGGACGATGATGCCAAGCGTTGCGTGATCGACTGGTCACGCGGACGCGGCGCTGATGCGGTGCTGATTACTGCGGCGACTTCATCAAACCAGCCGGTGGAACTCGCGGGCGAGATCTCGCGGCCCCGGGGGCGAGTAGTTGTAGTCGGCGCGGTTGGTCTGAATATTCCGCGCCAGCCCTATTATGATCGCGAACTCAGTTTCAGGATCTCAATGTCATACGGTCCCGGCCGCTACGATCCGGAATACGAAGAGCGTGGGCACGACTATCCGGCTGGCTACGTGCGCTGGACTGAGGGCCGCAACATCGAGGCCTTTCTCGACTTGCTCGCCGACGGTCGCGTTAACGTCGAGGCTTTAATTACTCACCGGTTCAAGCTCGAGGACAGCGAACGCGCTTACGAATTGATCACCGGCGATGAACCATATCTCGGCGTTGTTTTGCAGTACGACACTGAGCGCGAGCTTGAGCGTCGCATTCCCCTGGCGGCAAAGACATCTGCTCCCGCGGCCGCTGTTCGGGTCGGTCTGATCGGCGCCGGCGGTTATGCGAAAGCGATGCTGCTGCCTAACTTTAAAGCGGCAGGCGCTGAGTTTCAGTCGATCGCCACGGCTTCAGGCGTGACCGCGCGCGCCGTCGGCGAGCAGCACGGGTTCCGCTCCAGCGTCTCAACCGCCGATGATGTGATCGATGACGAGCAGACAAACTTGATTGTCATCGTTACGCGTCACGACACGCACGCAAGGTTGGCGCAAAGAAGTCTGGAGCATGGGCGTCACGTATTTGTGGAGAAGCCGCTGGCTTTGAATGATCAAGAACTAGCAGGTGTGATGGCCTCGGCTGAACAGTCCGAAGGTCGTCTGATGGTCGGTTTTAACCGGCGCTTCTCGCCGCTGGCGATCAAGGCGAAGGAGCTTTTCTCTAATCGCGCCACGCCGCTGTCGATCAATTATCGCGTTAATGCCGGAAGAATTTCGCCCGGCCACTGGGCACACGATCCGAAGGAAGGCGGCGGCCGAATCATTGGCGAGGTTTGTCACTTCATCGACTTCATGCATTTCATAACCGGCTCGCTGACCACGCGCGTCTACGCCGAAGCGATCTCCAGCGGCAATCAGGACGTCATCAATAACGATTCAGTTTTTATCACTTTGCGTTTGGCTGACGGTTCGAATGGATCGATCGCGTATCTGGCGGAAGGCGACCGCGCGTTGGCCAAGGAGCGAATTGAAATCTTCGGCGGCGGCAAGTCATTCGTGATCGATGACTTTCGCAGTTCATCTGCTTTTCAAAACGGTCGCGAAAGCAAAACCAAACTGCGCGAGCAGGACAAAGGACAGAAAGACGAGGTTCGCGCCGCCTGTGAGGTGGTTCGCAACGGCGGGCCGGCGCCCATTGCTTTGGATGATCTGGCAACGACGACCCGCGCTACGTTTCGGGTGCTTGAGTCTCTGCGGACTGGCTTGCCGGTTGAGGTGTGATTCCGGATCTCCCTCTCCCCTTGGGAGAGGGCCGGGGAGAGGGTCTAAGGCTCAGTAACTCAGACAACATGTTTGATGAGACGGGGCGCCACTATGCCCTCACCCTAACCCTCTCCCAAAGGGAGAGGGAATCAGAAAGATTCCGCCTAAATCTAATGCTCAAAGTTATCATCGTCGCCGGTGCTCGGCCAAACTTCATGAAGGTCGCGCCCATCGCAGCAGCGATGAAGCGGCGTCATGAAGACTTCCAACCACTCCTCGTCCACACCGGACAACATTACGACGAAGCGATGTCCTCGGCGTTTTTTCGCGATCTGGAAATGCCGGAGCCCGATGTGTATCTCGGCGTCGGGTCTGGCAGTCATGCGGCGCAGACTGCCGCGGTCATGCTGGCGTTCGAACCCGTTGTGATCAAGGAACGACCGGATTGGGTGATAGTGGTGGGCGACGTAAACTCAACGCTCGCCTGCGCGCTCGTATGCATAAAGCTCGGCGTCAAAGTAGCGCACGTCGAAGCCGGCCTGCGCAGTCGTGATCGAACGATGCCGGAAGAGATAAATCGTTTGCTAACGGATCAGATTGCCGACTTACTGTTGACTCCGTCAGCTGGTGCCGATGAAAACCTGCGCGCTGAGGGCATTCCAGCCGAGCGCATCAAGTTGGTCGGCAACATCATGATCGATTCGTTACTGAGTCACCTTGAGCGCGCCAAACAATCCACCGCGCGCGCGGATCTCGGCCTGGCCGACAAAGAATATGCGGTGCTGACCTTGCATCGCCCGTCGAATGTCGATGACACGACCGCCTTCGCGAAAGTGATCGAGGCGCTCGAAGAAATCTCGCGACGCCTGCCGATTGTCTTCCCGGCGCATCCACGGGCGCGCAAAATGATTGCCGAACTTGGCCTGACTGAGCGGGTCGATAAGATCAAAGACTTGCAGGTTATCGATCCAGTTGGCTACCTGGATTTTCTGCAACTTCTCAGCGGCGCCCGTTTGGTCCTCACCGACTCGGGGGGCATTCAGGAGGAGACAACGGTGCTCGGGATTCCCTGCATTACTTTGCGAGAGAATACCGAACGTCCGATTACCGTTGAGCTGGGCACGAACATAGTTGCGGGCACCAATCCGGTCAATATCATCAAGGCGGCGACGAGCGCGCTCGACAATCCTCCGAACAAGTCTGGGCCGCGCGTGCCGCCGCTTTGGGACGGTGAAACCGCGGATCGAATTCTTGATGCGCTGAGGTCAGTACCGGGAGCGGTAGCGACCGGGTTAACGCGGCAAACGACCCAAGATCGAGGAGGCGACCCGGTCGCTACCGCTCCCGGTACTGACCTCATCGCGGCAAATGATCACCTTCGCAAAGATTAAGCGCATGCTCCGCGGCGAGGTCAGTGTGCGCACGGCGGCGCTTGAAGTGGTGCGCCAAATTCGTGCGGCCCTCGAGCGACGGCGCGAGCGCGCCGAACTGGGCCGGTTGGATCGCCAGCCCGCGCGCCTAACCGATGAATTTTCGCGCCTGTCTCCGGCAGAGTTGCTGGCGCATTTTCGTTCGCGATTGTCGCCGGAGTTTTTTCCGGGTTTCGCGGGGGGAGCCCAGCAGACGGCGGCACTGCAGCAGGAACTGTTTCCCGACGAAACAACAGAACTCGTGGATCGGGCGAAGCGGATTGCCAACGAACATTGCTGGGCGTTGCTGGGTTTCGGCCAGAAGTCTTTCGGCGTCGGCGAGATCGATTGGAACCTCGATCCGCTGTCTGATTATGATTGGCCGCTGGTCCATCACGCGGAGATCAAGCTCACGAGGGACGACGGCTCGGACGTGCGCGTGGTTTGGGAGCTGAACCGTTTGGCGCAGCTCATCACGCTGGGGCGCGCCTATGCGGTTACTGATAATCAGAGATTCAGCGCCGAGTTTTTTCTGCAACTCGCCAGCTGGCGCGATCAGAACCCGGTCGGGCGCGGCGTGAACTGGAATTGCGCGATGGAAGTAGCCCTGCGCGCGATGAATCTGCTGGCCGCGTTCGAATTGTTCCTGCGCGCGCCGCAATTGAACGAAGCTGAACTGGCCGCACTGCTCAGCATGTTCTATCAGCATGGCGCTCACATCCGACGCAACCTGGAATATTCACACATCGCGACCAGCAATCATTATCTGGCCGACGTGACTGGCTTGTTGTGGTTGGGGATCCTGCTGCCGGAATTGTCGGCTGCGCGTGAATGGCGCGAATTTGGTTTGCGTGAGCTGCTCGGTGAGATGGACAAGCAGCTTCACCCCGACGGTTCGGACTATGAAGCTTCGACCGGCTATCATCGTTTGAAGCTGGAGTTGTGGCTCTACTCATTCGTGCTCTGTCACATCAATGGCATAGATATCGATCAACGATACTGGGACAAGTTGCGCGGGATGATCGAATATGCGCGCGCTTACCTGCGCCCCGATAATTACGCGCCGTTGATCGGTGATTCAGACAGCGGGCAGGCGTTTCCGCTGGTCCATCGACGAGCCGACGATCACGCTTATGTTTTGGCGCTGGGCGCCGCTGTGTTCCAGGAGTCACGTTTCAAAGTCGCCGATCCACATCCGCCCGAAGAGTTGCTCTGGATTTTTGGAAAGCAGGGCCTGAGCGATTACGAAGCACTGCCTGTCGGGCACCCCGCCACGTCATGCGCTTTTCCTGATGCCGCAACTTACATCCTGCGGCATGACGATCTCTATTTGCTTTTCAACGCGAGCGGGAGCGGCGTCAACGGCCGCGGCTCGCACGGCCACAACGACGCGCTGAGCATCGAAGTCTCGGCGTGCGGAACAGCCTTCATCGTCGACCCTGGCGCTTATGTTTACACAGCCGATCTGCGTGAACGCCACCGGTTCCGTTCGACCGGTTATCACTCCACCGTCGAGATCGACGAGGTTGAGCAAAACACAACCGATCCGGCAGTGCCGTTTGTGATCGGCGACGAAGCGCACCCGCGGGTTATCAGTTGGGAAAGCAACTCTGATACTGACGTTGTGGTCGCCGAGCACAATGGTTACCGGCGTTTGCAGGAGCCGGTCACTCATCGTCGAACTATTCAGTTTGATAAGCGCGAGCGTTTTTGGATCGTGGCGGACGAGTTGAGCGGCACGGGAACGCACGACTTTGCTTTTCGATTTCACTTCGCGCCCGGACTCGAAATTAGCATGCGCCCTGACGGAAGTATCGAGGTGTGCGATAAGATGAGCTTCGCGCGATTTTTCATAGCCGCGAGCGGGCTGGCTGCCGAGCCAGTCCTGGAATCGCGCTTCTCTTCTCGGGATTACGGAGCCAAAGAAGCGTCAGTGTCGGTTTGCTGGAGCGTGCGGGTCGCAGTGCCTTTTTCGGCGCAATTCGCGCTGGTTCCGGTTTGTGCCGGCGAGGATGCGAGCGAACGGCTGAGTTTAAGCCGTCCTACAGATTTTGGGAATGCTGATCAAGTTGGTTGAGAGGCGCCTGGTCTCTTCCCCTCCCTTTGGGAGGGGTTAGGGGAGGGTGCGAAGCTTGACGCGCACAAGCCCTCTCCCCAGCCCTCTCCCAAAGGGAGAGGGAGTAAGATCAGCGACAAACTAAAGTTCGTCGGACCTGAATCTGAAATTTGAGATTTGAAATCTAACGCATGTGCGGCATCTGCGGAGTCTGGGAATATGGCGCGTCGCGCGGAAACGTCGAGCCCGCTTTGATCGAGCGGATGCGCGACGTGATGACGCACCGTGGACCCGACGATGCAGGTGAATTGATCTTTGATGAAGGCCGCGGCGGCTTTGGATTTCGCCGGCTTTCGATCATCGACCTGTCGCCGGCCGGTCATCAGCCGATGCGTGGTTGCACCGATCGCGTCTGGCTGGTTTTCAACGGCGAAATTTACAACCACGCTGAATTACGCGCCGGCCTGGAACAGCGCGGTCACGTCTACGCTTCCCGCACGGACTCAGAAACTATCCTGCATCTTTATGAAGAGCGCGGTCTCGACTTCGTTAACGAGATCGAAGGCGACTATGCGATCGCCTTGTGGGATGCTGATCGCGAACAGCTCGTGCTGGCCCGAGATCGCGCGGGCGTCAAGCCTCTCTATTTCCATCAACAGAACGGCCGGTTTATCTTCGCTTCTGAGATCAAAGCCATCCTCGAACATCCCGCGGTGACGCCGGAGGTAAGCGAAGAGGCGCTCTATCACTATCTCACTTTCGTCACTACGGCGGCGCCGCAAACTCTGTTTCGTGAAGTGCAGAAGCTTCCCGCCGGACACATGCTGGTTGTCAATCGTAGCGGGACAGCGTCCATAAAACAGTATTGGGATGCGCTGCCGCCCGCGTCGCCCGTGGTACGAAGTGAAGCTGAACATCAGCAGAATATTCTCGAGTTGCTGCGGGCCTCGATCAAGAAACGAATGATGGCTGACGTTCCATTCGGAGTCTTTCTATCCGGCGGCGTTGATTCGTCGGCGAACGTGGCCCTGATGTCTGAGCTGATGACCCAGCCTGTTAGAACTTTCACCGTCGGCTTTCATGACACAGAGGAACTCAACGAGCTCGATTCGGCGCGGGCAATCTCAAAACGGTTCGGGACCGATCATCATGAGGTGATGATCGGGCGCGAAGACATGCAGAAGTTTCTGCCCGAGCTTGTCTTTCATCAGGACGAGCCAATTGCTGATCCGGTGTGCGTCCCGCTTTACTATGTTTCGAAGCTGGCGCGCGACACCGGCACAATCGTGGTGCAGGTGGGCGAGGGTTCGGACGAAATCTTTGGTGGTTACGATTGGTTCAGGACTTATTTGCAGATCGAAGAACGATTCTGGCGGCATGCCGAAAGATTTCCGGTTTCCGCGCGTCACGCGGCCGCCGTCTTAGCCAAACCGCTGGTTAAGAGAGTCCTGAAGAAACGAATGGCCGGCGAATTGGTCAGGCGGCTGGGAGCAAACGAATCTTTGTTCTGGGGTGGCGCAGTGGTGTTTGACGAAACGATGAAGCCCGCCGTGCTGTCGCCCGAGATGCGCGTGCGATACAACGGGCTATCGACCTACAATGTCGTGCGCGAGTATCAGGAAACAATTGCCGCGGCCCGCCCGGACTCGGATTACGCCGCGCGCATGACCTATCTGGAATTGAAACTTCGCCTGCCTGAACTGCTGCTGATGCGCGTGGACAAGATCACGATGGCCACGTCCGTCGAAGCACGCGTTCCCTTTCTTGATCATCATCTAATCGAATACGCGATGGGCTTGCCGCGAAGTCTGAAAGTGAAAGGCGCGACCGGGAAGCATATTTTGAAGCGGGCCCTGGAAACGGTTTTGCCCAATGACGTGCTGTACAAGCCCAAGCGGGGCTTTGGCGCCCCGATCGATGAATGGTTCCGCGGGCCCGGCGGCAAGGAACTGGTTGGGCAACTGATGAATTCGGCGATACGCGAGCGAAACTTCTTCGACTATTCGTTCGTCCAGCGGATTGCCGACGAACACCAACGCGGCGTGCGCGATTGGAGCGCGAACCTTTGGTGCTTACTCAATCTGAGTTTGTGGTACGAGCGTTGGATTGCTCAATGAGCCCGCAAAGCGGGCGGCATATTAGTAGCCCCGGGCGTAAGCCCAGGGTTCACACGTTGCCCTCCGACCAAGCTCGCGAAGCGGGCGACAGAAGTTGGATTTGCGACGCTATGTGATCAAGAGTTCTATCGCCCTGCCGGGGCTCGAAATCTTTTTCGCTGCCTGTCCCCCGGGCTTACGCCCGGGGCTACTAAACTAATATGCCGCCTGCTTTCGCAGGCTTGTAGAACGTTCCGCGAGGCCGGAAGAGTTGTCAGAACAGCAGAACTCACGAACGAGCGCAGCGGTGACGCCAATTGAACCGGGCGTCTTCGGCAGTTTTTCCTCTGGAGTGGCGCTGACGATCGTGACGCGGTTGTTGATGCTGCTCGGCACCGTCGGCGCCAGCGTCATCGTTGCGCGCTGGCTGGGGCCGGAGGGGCTGGGATCTCTGGCGGTGCTCAACACGACAATCGTGCTTGCTTTGGCGATCGGCAGCCTCGGTCTGACTTCGGCTAATACTTACTTCATCGCGAAGGATCGACAGACGTTGGGGCCGGTATGGGCGAATGCGATCGTCTTTGCGCTAATGGGTGGGACCATCGTAGCCGTCGCGGTGGTCGCGCTGGCAAAGGTCAAACCAGGATTGTTTGGCGGCGTCTCCGCGGAACTGATTTTGATCGCTGCTCTCTCGATTCCGTTTCAGTTTCTCTTGTCACTTGGTCTCAACGTGCTGCTGGCGATGGATCGAATTCGGCAGCTTAATTTCATGGATGCGTCGGCGCCGGCGCTGGCATTGTTCAATGCGATCGTCGTGCTTTTGATCTTGCGTTCTGATCTGAAGACGCTGGTGTCATTTAATACCGGGGCAACGGTCGTGCTGAGCGTGGGGATGCTCTGGGCCATAGCACGTTTGATGGCCCGCCAGAAGGAGCGCACTCCGTTTCGCCCCAACGCTGAACTCTTCAAAGGCGCGATCGGCTACGGCCTCAGGTTTTTCATTCCGTTGGTGGCGGCCATACTCATTTTTCGACTCGACCTCCTGATCGTAAACCACTTTCGGGGCGCGGCTGAGGCCGGCGTGTACGCGGTCGCATCACAGGTCGCCAATCTGCTGACGATGTTGCCGGGCGTGATCGCCATGCTGCTGTTTCCACGCGTCGCGTCCTTTCAGGATCCGCGCGGTGAGTTCGCGATCCAGGTTACCCGTCACGTGTCGTTCGTGATGTTGATTATGTGCCTGGCGGGCGCTGCCGGCGCGTTCCTACTGCCGCTGATCTACGGTGCACGTTTCGCCGACGCGACGATTCAGTTACTAATTCTGCTGCCGGGTGTTTGTCTGATTGGCATCGAATCGGTTTTAGTGCAGCATTTCACGGGCACGGGTTTGCCGATTGCGATTCCGGTGTTCTGGTTGATCACGCTGGCCACGAACGTGGGTCTCAATCTGGCAGTGGTGCCGGTGTTCGGCGCGCGCGGCGCGGCGATCACATCCACGATAAGTTACACGTTAATTTTTGGGCTCGTGGCGGTTTACTTTTGTCGGAAGACCGGCCAGCGCCCGGTTGCGATTTTTCTTTTGCGCGGTCGCGAGTTCAGAGACTTGCTGGTGCAAGCCCATCTCGCGTCCCCATCCAAAGCTCACGAGTGAATCCTGCATGAAAATAGTCTTGCTGGTGCTTAGCGGCGATCCAGAGCAGGCCCGCGCGTGGTTGGGCGAGCGTTATCCGGGCGCCGTCATCGAAAGCATTTCTCGCAATGAACTTGAAAGTACTACGCCGCTCGGTCGCATCCGCGCGCTGCATTCGCTTCGTCCGGAGATCTTTGCGGTAGCTACGGAACGACTCGCCTGGCAGAGCGGTCAGAACGACTTGCTACTTTTTGGAACGCTGGCCGGCGCGCGGCGAGGCGTCCTGCTCGACACTGGTGGCCAGAGCAGAACCGAAACGCGCGCAACGATCCTGGGCTTAGCGCCGTTTCGGTTTGCCGTGGAATCAGCGGCCAGTACGTGGGCGATTGCGCGTTCGCATTCCGGCCTGAAAAAACTCGAGCAAGCCGTTAAGCGGGGCCTTAGCCCGACCCCGGGGTCCCCAGCCGGGCAGCCCGGCTGGGGTGGGACGGTGAGGGAGGGCTCCTCTGCTCCAGATTCTGGTGGAAATCTCGCCTTCCCGCGCATCGCTTACCTGCGCAGCACACCCGGTGTGGGCACGCAGGCAGGCGGCGCGGCGACGCACATCAATGGCTTTGTCAACTCGGCCGTTGAGTTGGGTGCGGAGATCAGAGTGATTAGCAACGACAAGATCGCCGGCCTCGATCATGCAAAGCTGACGCTGATCGATCCCGAGCCGTTAGGTTCAACGCGCGCGGCTTTCGACTTGCGCAACAATTTGATTTTCTCCGCGGGAGCGATGAGAGAGATCGAACACGAACCGGTTGATTTGATCTACCAGCGCTATGCTCGTTTTAGTTGGGCCGGAGTTGCGGCCAGCCTGCGCACTGGCGTGCCTCTGTTCCTGGAATACAACGGGTCGGAAGTCTGGATGGGAAAGCACTGGGACCGAGGGAACATGTTGCCGCTGCTGGCCAGGTTTGAAAAATTGAATCTGTCAGCCGCTGCCCGGATCTTCGTCGTCGCCGACGTGGAACGCCGCAATCTTCTGCGCGCCGGAGTCCCTGATGAAAAGATCGTCGTCAATCCCAATGGCGTCGACACCGAAAAGTTTCGCCCAGGCGTTGGCGGCGATGCAGTTCGTCGCGAGCTGGGCCTGGCGGAAGATGAAACGCTCGCCGGTTTTGTCGGAACCTTTGGTCCATGGCACGGGGTGCTGGCCCTGGCCCAGGCGATCTCGCTGCTGCCATCCGGCTCCAGAGTACGTTTCCTGTTGGTCGGCGCCGGCAGACTGCGCGAAGAGGTTGAGCGGATTGTGCGCGTCGCGGGGAAAGAGCAGCAAGTGATCTTTAGCGGCCATGTCGAGCATGAACGCGTTCCGGCTTTGCTGGATGCGTGCGATATGCTTCTGTCGCCGCACGTGCCGCTGGAAGATGGCAGTGAATTTTTCGGCTCGCCGACAAAACTCTTTGAGTACATGTCGATGGGCAAGGGGATCGTGGCCAGCCGCCTCGGACAAATCGGTGAAGTGCTGGTCGATAAAGAAACGGCGCTTTTGACCGAACCCGGAGACGCGCGACAATTAGCCGACGCGATTCTGCGACTCAGCGGTTCGCCGGAGTTGCGCGAACGTTTTGGTGCGGCGGCGCGCCGGACGGCCATTGCGAGGCATACCTGGAAACATAACGCGCAGCGTGTTCTTGATGCATATCGCGCGTACTCTCAATAGTTTGTTTGCGCGCTTCTGGGGAGGAAATGCTCAACAAGCCGTCGAAGACGGCGGGCAGAGTGTAGCCCCGGGCGTAAGCCCGGGGGATCAGAGATCCTTTAGAATTTTAAGCCCGCTTTAGCGGGCGACAGAACGTATTCCAATTGTCTTTGGTCGAGATACTTCTGTCGCCCCTTCGGGGCTCATGGACTCTTATTTTTTGCGTGATCCCCGGGCTTACGCCCGGGGCTACCTTCTGCCGCTCGCTGCGAGCTCGTTGAATTGTTTTATCCAAGGTGTGCCTCTTGAAACTTGTGACTGGAAACCGGGATTCAATCGCTGAAGAAAAACAACGGGCCCGTGAACAATGGTCCGCGGATCCTGCCGGTGCGGTTTATGGCGGCGAGCACGAGGTTGGCACTCGCGAGTTTTTTGACGAAGTCGAACGTCATCGTTACACCGTGTACGCGCCGTGGATGTCTGAGGTGATGGGCTTCAATGAATTCGCCGGCGCACGGTTGCTCGAGGTGGGTTGCGGCATGGGCACGGACCTGCTGCAATTTGCGCGCGGCGGAGCGAAAGTTACCGGAGTTGATCTAACGCCGCGTTCGATTGAAATCTCGCGCCAGCATCTGTCGGTTTACGGAGAGGGCGGTGACTTCGCCATCTCGGATTGTGAAACCCTTGCCTTCGCAGACGAGAGTTTCGACGTCGTCTATTCCAACGGCGTGCTGCATCACACTCCCGACACCGCGGTTGCCGTGCGCGAAGTCCATCGGGTCCTGCGTCCCGGTGGTCAGGCGCGCGTGATGCTTTATCATCGCGGTTCTTTGGGCTACTGGGGAGAGATAATTCTTCGTCACGGAATTCTGCGAGGCGAGTTGCTGCGCGGAAACTCGCCGGCGGATATCATGAGCAAGTATGTCGAGTTCAACCAGGGCGGCGGCAATCCGCTGGTCAAGGTTTACAGCCGCCGAGAGGCGCGCGAACTATTTTCGATGTTTCGCGAAGTGAAGGTGCAGGTCGAACAACTAACGCGGCCGGAGTTTTACTTTCTCGGACGAATTATTCCTGAAGGCGTGTTTCGGCGTTTGCAGCGGAGCATTGGATGGAATGTGATCATCTCGGCGCAAAAGTGATCTGGGAAGGCGTTCTACTGAGAGCTGTACCAATTCCGTCTTTGGCTAGCCGAGTTAACGCTAAGAGCCCCAAGCGGCTACGCCGGAGGCGTAAAAATAACTCAGCCCAGGGTAACACCCTGGGTTAGAATCCGGCCCGTCTTTCCTACCCTGCAAGGGTTTAATAACATCAAAGAGAGGCCGACCCTGGATGTCCCAATCTCTCTCGAAAATGTGGAGCCATCTAATCTTCTCGACCAAAGAGCGCTATCCATTTCTGTCCAACCGGGAGATCCGAATTCAACTTCATGCTTACATGGCAGCGATCCTTCGAAAGCAAGATTGTCCGACGTTGCAGGTTGGCGGGGCTGCCGATCACGTCCACACGCTTTTTGTTCTTTCTAAGAATTCCTCAATTGCGCAGATTGTCTATGAGGTGAAACGTGGTTCCTCGAAATGGATCAAAACGCAGCCGGACTTTAGAAAGTTCTATTGGCAAAGCGGCCATGGTGCTTTTTCGGTAAGCCAGTCACACGTTGAGCAAGTCCGACGCTACATCCAGACGCAAGAGCAACATCATAGCAAAGTGACATTCCAGAATGAGTATCGCGAGTTTTTGCGTCGGTATCACGTCGAGTACGACGAGCGTTACATTTGGGATTGATTGGTGAGTTGTTGTCCAACCCCCTTCAGGGTACGAAGTTCGTGATCACTATTTACCCAGGGTGGTACCCTGGGCTGAATTATTCAACGCCTTCGGCGTGTTCTCATAGTCCATCCTCCTCCATGACCTGCTACAATTCGCCGTTCGCAAATACATTCTGATCCGTAATCACGATTCTTGAGCACGTTCACTCAAAGACTTTCTCATCCATCAACGAGGCGCGTCCTCGCGCTTCTTTTCATATTAGCGTTCGCTTTTTCGGTGCGCGCTTTGACGGCGAACTTCCTGCGCGCGCATATGGACGACCCTGGTTGGTTTCCCAGTGGCATCTACGGAAACTTTGATCGACAGGCGCAGGACTGGCTCGATGGCCGCGCATCTATTTTTTGGATCGACGATCCTGCGCATACTGATGCGGCCATTTATCCGCCGGGTTATCCGCTCTGGTTGGCTTTCATTTACAAGCTGACGGGCAAACGATCTCCGGGTGCGGTGCAGAATGTTCAGTGGGTGCTCGACACTTTCTCAGTGTTTCTGATCGTAGGCGCCGGCGTGACGGCTTTCGGGTGGCGGACGGGATTGTGGGCCGGATGGATCGTAGCGCTGTGGCCGTTACTGGCGCTTTCCGGCGCTGCCCCATTGGCCGATGCGCCCACCTCATGGATCGTCATCGGCGCGGCGTGGCTGCTGCTCCTGGCGGCAAAGCGACAGAAGCTTGGATGGGCCATTGGCGCGGGCGCGTTGGTGGGCGCTTCGTGTTGGCTGCGGGCCAATGCCATGTTGCTGGTGTTCTTCTGGGCGCTGGCGCTGCTCTTATTTGTCCGGGCCGGTTGGCGTACGCGATTGTTGTTAAGCGCCGGCGTCACGTTTGCCGCCTTGCTGGTAATTGCGCCCGTCGTCGTGCGCAACGTCGTTGCGTTTCACGCGTTCGTGCCGACCGGTCTGGGCGCGGGAACCAATCTGTTGGAAGGCATTGGCGAGACCGAACGAGGGGCGAAGGAGTTTGACGTTCCCGCGAACGATCGCGATGTGATTGAGCAAGAGCGCGCCACCCTGAAGACCCCGGCCGATCCGTCTTTCGATCTTTATTACCCGAATGGAATCCAACGCGACCGCGAACGCACGCGCAAAGCCCTGACGATAATCAAGCAGCATCCGTTCTGGTATGCCGGCACGGTGGTGCATCGGATGGCCGCAGTGATGAAGTATGCCGGGGCGCCTTCGGGCATTTATGGCAGCGCCGGCATCAACGTCACCAGCAGCAAGTGTCTATCCCCCCAATCGCAAGGTGGAATCCTGTCGGCGTTAGTTAATGGCCTGGGAATGGTTCAGAGCGTTTTGCGATATATTCTGCTGCCCCTGATGTTCACGGGAGTGATCATCGGACTCCGTTTGGATTGGCGCACGACCGGACTAGTCTTGGCGACCGTGTTCTATTATCTGGCGGTGGGATCGATGATGCATACACACATTCGCTATGGACTGCCGATGCATGCTCTGCTCACCATCTTTGCCGGTCTTGCCTGTTGGCGAACAAAAGAATTTGTAGTTAGCCGAAAGCTTTCATCATTCACCGTGTCAGAAGCCCGATTGTAAGGGAGGGCTTGTTAGCCCAATGGCCCTCCCTTATGGTCGGGCTTCTGACACAGGGACGAACCGCTGACTGTTCAATGAAGAGAACTCTTTTAGATTATCTGGCGTGCCCATTGTGCACCGCCGCGATTCGTCTCCGCTCAGTTGATGAAGAGGACGGGATCGAAATCATGTCGGGCGAGTTGACGTGCACGTCCTGTTCGCAAACCTTTGCTATTCGTCGCGGTGTTCCGCGTTTCGCGGACCTGGCCCTGGTGGGAGAAGGAAAGCAGGCGACCGCTGAGAGTTTTGGCTGGTCCTGGCAGGAGTTTTCCCACGAAGATGAAGGGTACGGAGACGAGTTGCTGGGCTGGATTACACCGGTGCGTCCCGAATTTTTCCCCGGCAAAGCTGTGCTCGAAGGAGGCTGTGGCAAGGGACGGCACACACACCGGATCGCGCGTTGGGGGGCGCGGGACATCGTGGCGGTTGACCTAAGCGACGCGGTGGATCTGGCTTTTGATTCGACGCGTGGGATCGAAAATGCGCACGTCGTCCAGGCCGACATTTACCACTTGCCTTTGCGCGCGGTTTTCGATTACGCCTTCTCTCTGGGCGTCCTGCATCACTTGCCGGATCCGCGCGCCGGTTTCAAAGCGCTGGCGGCGAAGGTCAAGCCCGGCGGCCACATCTCGGCCTGGATTTATGGCGCAGAGAATAACGGTTGGATAGTCAGGTTTGTGAATCCCGTGCGCGAGTACGTAACCTCGCGGATGAACTGGCGGGTGCTCTTCCATCTTTCAAAGTTTCCAGCGGGAATCATGTATGCGGTGACTAAGCTAATCTACGGACCATTGAATCGCAGCCGTTGGGGCAAGGAGCTGGCGCGGCACTTATTCTACAACGACTATTTGAGTTTTGTTTCCGCGTTCAATTGGCGCGAGCAGCATTCGATCGTCTTCGATCATCTGGTGGCGCCGACGACGTTTTACATTTCACGCGCCGAGTTTGAATCGTGGTGGGATGACGTGGGCGCGCGGGAGATAGTCATCGGCTGGCACAACAAGAATAGTTGGCGGGGCTTTGGAAAACTGAAGGAGTAAGGCCTTAAGTAGCGGCGCTGCCCGGTTGCTTCACCAACTCTTCCAAGTATTCAATCAGCGTTCGCAGCGTGGAAAAAGGGCTTTTCGCTTTTGACAACAGATCTTCGTCAGCGATGGTGATGTTCGTGCCGAACTCAGCGTTGATCTTTTCCTCGACTTCCATAATCAGAGTCACAAAGTCGAGTGATTCCAGCTTGCCGCCCGCGCCGTACAACGGCGCGTCCAGAGATTTTTCGACGCTAACGCCGGCCGGCAACTGTTTGTTGAGCTCATCAACCGCGCTGAAGACTGCTTGGCTGACTCTTTCATCGGTGGCCATTCATTTTCTCCTCGGCGGCGATTCTAACGTAGCGGCGGTCAGTTATGAAATACGACAAGCGATCCGGCTATAATGAATCGCGACCGAATCATCATGCAGAACAGAGCAGCAATCAAGGCGATCAGATCTTTCTTACCTGCCGGAAAACTGACTAACGAGCAACTCGCTGAGGAATTTGGCGATTGGCACGCCAATCAGATTCTTGCGAAGACCGGTGTAGCGGTGCGCGGCGTAACTGGGCCGGATGAATGCGCATCCGATCTTGGTGTGGCCGCAGCCGAGCGGTTGTTTGCCGAAGGTGCTCATGCGCCTGAAGAAATCGATTTCCTGATCTTTTGCACGCAAAGTCCTGATTACTTCACACCCACGACGGCTTGCATGATGCAGGATCGTCTCGGACTCAGAACTGATTGCGGGGCCATCGATGTCAACCAGGGCTGCTCGGGATATGTCTACGGCCTGGCCCTGGCAAAGAGCTTGGTTGAAGCCGGCACAGCCGGAAATGTTCTGCTGATCACTGCTGATACCTATACAAAATTTATTAATCGCCGGGATCGCTCGCTGCTTACTCTGTTTGGTGACGGCGCGGCAGCGACGCTGATTGGCGCAACACCGGCTGAACGAGAATTAATTGGGCCATTCGTTTTGGGGACTGATGGACGGGGAGCAAATCAGATCATAGTTAAGGCTGGGGGCTTGCGCTGCCCGCCTACCGCCGCTACGGCAGTTGAAAAAGAAGATGCCGCCGGAAACTGGCGTTCAGAAGAGAACCTTTTTATGGACGGCGCCGACGTGTTTGGCTTTGCCATGAAGACTGTTCCGGACGCGCTCTCGCGGCTGTTGGACAAGTGCGGACTCACGCTCGACCAGATCGATTTTATTGTTCCGCATCAGGCAAACAAATTCATGCTGGAGCGCTTGCGGGCCAAGATGAAGATTCCGGCCGAGAAGTTCTGGATCGACATGGCGCAGTGTGGCAACACAGTCTCTTCCACAATTCCGATAGCGCTTGAGAGCGCCACCGAGCAAGGTCGCGTTAAGCAGGGCGACCGGGTGGCGCTGGTAGGTTTTGGCGTGGGCTATTCGTGGGGCGCCACCCTGATCGAGATCGTCTGATATGGATCTGCAAAGACTTGCAAGGACGATTTTGCCGGACCGGGCGGTGACTTCGCTGCGGCGGGCGAAGTGGGCGCGTGAGTGCCGCCGCGTGGCGTCGCTGCCGCCGTTAAGTGAGGAAGATTTCAGGGAAATTCTGGTGCAGGATCTTAACCTGCATGAGGGCGATCTGGTTTACGTTCATAGCGGAATGGACGGATTAAATCTCGCGTTTCCCTTCTACCGAGTCTTGTTTCTGATTCGGGACGTAATAGGTTCTTCCGGTACGGTTTTGTTTCCAACTTACCCGAATCACCGAATTTCTTCCTATGAATACCTGCGGCAGGGCAATGTCTTTGATGTGCGCCGGGCGCCTTCATACACTGGGATTCTGACGGAGTTCGCGCGGCGACAACGCGGGGCGGTCCGGAGTTTGCACCCGACCAAATCCGTCTGTGCGATCGGGCCGGCTGCCGCAGAAATCACCGCGACCCATCACTTATCGCCCTATCCGTACGATACGTGCAGCCCGTACTACAAATTGATCGAGGGCGGCGGAAAGATTGTCGGGCTGGGCGCCACGACAAACTACATCTCGTTTGGTTATTGCGTGGACGATGCCTGGAAAGAAAAGTTTCCCGTGCGCGTTTATCACGACAAAAGTTTTGCTGCTCCGTGTATTAATTATCAGGGCGAGCAAGTGGTGGTCAGAACTTACGCCCACGACATGAGTCGCGTGGTTCATCCTGACATGCCGCCCTGGTTTCAAAAATATGTTTCAGCGGCAGCCTGCCGCGATCTGATGGTGCGCGGGATGCGGTTCTTTCGCGCTGACGCGCCAAAACTGTTCGCCGAAATGATGAGCCTGGCTGAGCGAGACATCATCGCGTACCCCCGATCGGTCTATCGGAAGTAGCGGAAGGAACGCGGACATCCTGTCCGCCTGAGCGCGAAGCGCGAACTCATCGTAGGTTTGAGTTATCTTGAGGCTTTGTCATCGGGCAGCGGCGAACATCGCGCTTCTTTCTGCGTCGCAGCGCGACGCCTGAATTTAGCCCGGCCTTTCAAGGCCGGGATCGGTCGCGCCATCAAGCCTCCGTCGCGTAGCGACGGTTGAATCTTTCTCTCAATCGTCGCTAACGCGACGACGCGCTCTACTGAGCTATATCCCCGGCGTTGAAACGCCGGGCTAAATTCATGCCGACGTTACGCGTCGAATGGATTGCCACGGCATCTTAGTTGCCCATACCTAGAGTTCTAATCACGAACTCTCCGTTCTGAATCCTCTTCGCCATTTCGCTTAGCGTAATAAACCTGATGTCGTCCGCTTGAGAAACCTCGCCGACAAATCTTTCGATGGCCGGCAAATCGCGAATGTCTTTCGGATGATTTGTCAGGACGATGGGGAGCTGCGCCAGGCCCGATTCGCGCGCGCGCTTGCGGATGGAGGCGAGCATCTCACGCATCAGAGTGTAATTCAGACGACCGGTGTCGGAAACAAAATGCTTGCGTTTCATCACCGGCATGATCAACTTCTCGTAAACTAATTCAGCCGGCGATGGCGCCGGTGGTAAATGCTTTTTGACCCCGGTTTCATTGGGGCGCGGCCCCGCTGAGCGCTTCCGCTGGATTTCATTCCAGGCCAGCGCAACGTTCTGCCGGGTAACCGCGGCGCGCGAGCCATAGAAGTGATTGAGCGGAACGCAAACAATCTCTTCGCGATTGCGCGAGACTCTCCGCGCGTCTTCCATCACCGGGTAAAACGGAAGAAACGTTTCTTCGCAGTTGCGATAATCAAGCTGCAGGTTCTGGTCGTTGACGAAGACGCCCCCGGCGATACTTACGTCGAGTTCAATGCCAAGCTCGGCCAGCAGCTTAAACAGATGATTTGAAGGCGCGGCGGCCAGAGCTCCCGCGCGAAAGGCCTGAACGCGATACGACGAATCAATCGGACGCAGCAGATTTTCCAAATACATCCTGCCTGTGGCCAGCATCGCAGAGACTTCGAATTCGTTGTAATTCAAGATCGACCAATCGCCGTTCAATTCCCAGCGGCCGTTCTCATGCTTTCCTCTCAACCATTGCGGGTGGATATGCAATTGAATGTCGTGGCCCTGGCGAAAGGCTTCGCGCACATGGTCGTCCCACGAATCAGCCATCGGTTTCAATTCCGGATGCCGAGCTTCGAGTTCTCTGAATTTGATTTGCTGCATCAAGTCGGGAAGGATCGTCACGCGGGCCCCGAACTTCGCATAGATTTCCAGCAGACGGCGCAGCGGCGCGAACTGAATCTGCTCGATATCGCCTGAGCCGTCGCCGCGCAGTTCCCAGTCGTGAGTTAAGGCGAGATAGATCGTCGGTTGCATGAGTAATCCTAAACCTTCGGTCTGCTGGAAACACCTTCAGTCCGTGAGGAGTGAAATGTTTATAGACTCGAGCCTAACCTCACGACTGACTCCGTTCGAAGGAGCGGGAGGTAATTATGCTTTTACTCTCAAGAATCACTCCGCTCCTTCGAACGGAGCCGGAGGGATGTTGCACTGCGTTCTATAGACATCTCACCCCTCCGGGGTGAAACCAGACTTAGAACGAAGTCGTCGCGTATTGTACTATCACGACCGATGTTGCACGACAAATCGATCATCTGTTTTGGCGGCGAGGATTGGTGGTACCACCACCCGCATTCCAAAAACCATCTGATGCGGCGCTTTGCGCGCGCGGGCAACAAAGTCATCTTCGTCAACTCGATTTCGATGGGCCTGGCTTCGGTCAAAAGCAAGGATCTGGTCCCGCGAATCACGCGCAAGCTGAAGAGCTATGCCAAGCTCGCGCGCACGACTGCAGAAGGGATCACGGTGGTTTCACCCGCGGTGATTCCCTTCTTTGGCAGTCGCGCCGCCACGTTTGCGAATCGACGCTTGCTGACTTCGCAAATTGCAGGTCTGGCGCGCCGCCGCGGTCTATCCAAACCAATTCTCTGGATCGCGATTCCGACGGCGGTCGAAGTCGTGGGCCGACTCAACGAGTCGTTGGTTATCTATCACGTCTCGGACAAGTACGACGCGAACACCATGGACCATGCGACCGATCCGGCTTTCATTCGCTCGCTTCATGAACGAGCCATCGAAATGGCCGATATTATTTTTTATTCGAGTCGCAAGCTGTTGGCGGAAGCTACGCGCGGATTGGAGAGATCGCACTTGCTCGAGCAAGCGGTAGATTTCGATCACTGGGCCAGGATCCAAAAGAACGAGCTCAGCTTGGCGGCGTCAGTCGAACGGATACCTCGCCCGCGGATCGGCTACTTCGGCGCAATTGAACCGTGGCTGATCGATCAGGAATTGATCAAGCAAGCGGCGCTGAAACGTCCGGACTGGAACTGGATCTTCATCGGCAACAAGTCACGCGGTCTGGAGATCGAGGGCCTGCCGAACGTGCATTTCCTCCCGCCGGTTTCTTACAACGATCTGCCACACTATGCCGCCGGGTTCGATGTCTGCGTCTTGCCGTGGAATACAGAAGTTCCGTTTACGAGTTACGGCTCGGCGATCAAAGTTCGTGAGTATCTCGCGTCAGGCAAACCCGTGGTGATTTCTCCTTTGCCCGAATACGAATCGATGAGTGAAGTTTTGCGCATCGGTCGCAGCCGCGAACAATTCCTGCAACTGGTTGACGAAGCGTTGCATGAAGAGGGAACGGAGCCGATAAAAGCGCGGCAGGAGGCCGTTCGTAACGGAACCTGGGACGCGCGCGCGGAATGGATCAGTGATTTGATTGAGCAGAAGTCGCGCGAAAAAAACACGCCCTGAATGGAGCGCGGACATCCTGTCCGCCAGCGCCGCAGGCGCTCAGTTCGTTGAAAGAGAACAACTATTTTCTCGCGCTTCGCGCTCGGGCGGACAGGATGTCCGCGCTCCACGCAAGCGCAAAACCCACCAGCGCAAAAATAAAATAATCTACCGCCAGGACGTAGCGATACTCAGTGTGCACGATGGATTGCACGCAAAAGAAATAGGCAGGCACCACCAGCAGGATGATCAGCGCCCGGCTGTTCTTCTTAACAATCAGCAGCGCGAGTCCGATGACGGCCAGTGGCAACATCACCGCGGTCAGGAAAATTTTCTGCAGATAGTGCACCAGCAGCCGAGGATAGCGGGTCCAAAGAAACCGCGAGGGACCGAGTTCGAAGAGCTTGATCGCGCCAATTTGGACGACGGGGTTCGGCGGATCGGATGCCTCGTTGCTGAAGACGAGTTGCACTTGTTCGTCGCTGTTCGAGAGGAAAGGAATTCGAATCAGATTAATCGGCTGGTCTTCCGGCCTGGTTTGCTCGAGCGTTTCGACAATCGTTGATGAAAGGACTTTCCCGCTGGAGCTCTTGATGCTAATCCTCATCCGGCCCCGTTCAATCTTGAGTGGAGCGGTGAAAACATAGTCAGTATCCTTCTTTACACTCAGAAGTCCCGCTGAGAATTGTTCTCCGTACCTGGAATCGTCACCGGTCACATTGAATCTTTCAGCTGCACGATCATGGAAAACTTTTGCTTGCGGCGACAAAACAATCCCACGATAAACGAGTTCGGCCGATGGATTCCTCCAGACTGGTTGCAGATTGTCTGTCTCCAGCGAATGACTGACGGGCGGCAGAGTGGACACCGGACGCGATCGTTCCAGGCGCAGCATCGACGCCGCGCGGCGAGCCATCACTCCAGCGAACCAAAACGGATGTGAACGAACCACCGCGAACCCGCGAGAGAGGCGCGCGCGTTCGCGCTCAACGCCGTCGGGATTGAAGAGTGTGCCGTAGTAGTCGGGCCGCCCGGATTGTTCGGCCTCCTGCTTCATGATCCCGACATCGGTGTTCGGAATTCCAAACTGTCCCTGTGGATCGTAGTCGGCAATGCCTTCCAATAGAGTCTGGCCCGCGCCCAGCGACAGCGGGATGAAACGATGAACGACAACCGCGTTTCTAATCGTCAGCGGCAGAACGATCAGGAGCGTGCCGAAGATGACCGCCAGCGCGTAACGCCACGGCCGTTCTCTTTTGATCAAAAAGAAGACTGAGACGGCCAGAAAAAGCGTCAGAAACATGGCGTTGGCCCTGAGCCAGCACGAGAGCCCGATCAGCGCACCCGCGATGATCAAGGTAGCGAAACGGGGATTCCTGGCCGTGCGTGTCAGACAATAGATCGCGACCAGAATCGGAAGCGCTGCCAGCGAGTCAGGTAAGAGCAGCACGGAGTTCCACGCGAACTGTGGTGATAAGGCAGCCAGCATTCCGGCGATGACTGCCGCGCTAAACGGCAATAACTCTGCGACGATCAGAAAGATCATCACCGCCGCTAGTGCGTCGCATATGATCTGCACAAACTGGATGACGGCGCGCGAATCCCCGAAAACTGATCCGACGCCGGCCATCAAAATCGAATAACCGGGCGGGTGACCGAGGGTGTTGAGATCGCTAGGTGGTGACGATGAACTCAGGAAAGAAGCAATGCCGCCTTGTCTGAGGAGTTGCGCGACGCGTTGGTAGTCGGCGGTGACCGCGGTCTGTACTTTTCCAACTTCAAGACGTGTATCATGCCAACTGAGAAGGCGAACTCCGAAGGCTACCAGAAAAATTGCGAGTACGAGGACGACGCGATTGCGAAGCAACTCAGGCACAGAATAGAAAAAATGGAGATGGCGACGGTTCATTAGACCCTTTTCATTTCGTTTAGAGACGGGCTACCGTCCGCCCATACCGAACAAATCAAGAGCAAGGCGGGCAGTAGCTCGCCTCTAAGCGTGTCAAGGTATCATAGGGCTGGATAGAGTCGAATAACGAAACGTATGTGTGGGATCGCCGGCCTCATAACTCAAAATCCGGAAGCGCGCATCGGCGCGATGCTGAAAGCTATCGAGCACCGCGGGCGTGACGACGAAGGTATCTGGACTTCTCCCGCAATCGACGGCGCCGGACAGCGGGTCTGCTTTGGTCACCGGCGTCTGTCCATCATCGACACCAGCAGCGCGGGACACCAACCGATGATTTCTCACGATGGACGTCTGCTCGTAATTCTCAACGGCGAGATTTACAACTATCGCGAACTGCGGGATCAGCTTGCGAGCAAAGGCCGAACCTTTCGCACGCAGACTGATACCGAGGTGCTGTTGGCTGCCTGGGCGGAATGGGGCGAGGATTGTCTGCCGCGCCTAAACGGCATGTTTGCTTTCGCGCTCTGGGACGAAGGCCCTCGTTCGTTGTACCTGGTACGCGATCGCGTTGGCATTAAGCCCCTCTACTACACTCAACTCGACAGCAGCAGCGAACGGGACGTCCGCGCTCCCGGCGCTTTCGTTTTTGGTTCCGAAGTGAAATCGATCCTGGCCAGCGGCTTAATCAAAGCTGAACTTGATCGAGAAGCGCTGCATCAGTTTCTTACCTTCTTATGGGTGCCTGATCCGAACACCCTCTTTCATGGAATCAAAACAGTTCCACCCGGCCACGTCGTCAGGTGGCGCGATAACCAGCTGACAGTGCGCGAGTGGTGGGACATTTCCTTCGACCAAATCGAGGAAGGAAAGAGCGACGGCTGGTGGCAAGAGCAGGTGCTGGAGACACTCGATCGGGTGGTCAAACTCGAGATGGTCGCCGACGTCCCGCTGGGATCGTTTCTTTCCGGCGGCATCGACTCGTCGACGATCGTCGCCATGATGAAGCGGCATAGCGACGGCCGGCGCGTTGGCACCTACACGATCGGCATCGAAGCGGAAGATCTGCGCTATGACATCATTCCCGACGACGTTGAGTGGGCCCGGCGCGTCAACCGGCAATTGGACACCGACTATCACGAGATCATGTTGCGGCCCGACGTAACCGAGCTGCTGCCAAAGCTCGTCTATCACATGGACGAACCGGCGATCGACATGGCCATTCCCAGTTACCTGGTGTCGCAGGCCGCGCGCGAAAGCTTGACGGTAATGCTGAGCGGGATGGGCGGCGACGAAGTGTTCGCGGGCTATCCGCGGCAACTGGCGATGAAACTTGCCGGCGCGTTTGATCCGGTGCCGCAGATGCTCAGGCGGCCGGTGATGAAAGCGCTGGCGCACGCTCTGCCGGGTGGGATTCCGGGCAAGCTGACGGCTCCGTTGCGCAACGCCAAAAAATTCGCGCGCAGTGCGGCGCTGGATTTCGAAGATCGTTACCTCGGCTATGGAACTTACTTTACTGATGAAGCAAAGGCGATGCTTTACACCAATGAGATGCGCGCGGCGACGCAGGACCAGGATGCTTACAGCGCGCACCGCCATTATTTCGCGCGGGTGAAGAACGCAGCACCGCTGAACCAACTGCTTTACGTCGATCTGAAAACGTTTCTGCCGTGCTTGAATCTCATGACGACGGACAAGACATCTATGGCCGCGAACCTGGAAGTGCGTGTGCCGTTTCTTAATCGGGAGATGTTGGAGCTGACTGCGCGCATGCCCCCTGATTTGAAGCTGCGCGGACTGAAGCGCAAATACATCCTGAAGCGCGCTGCCGAAAAGCTTTTTCCGCGCGAAATTGTGTGGCGCAAGAAGGCCGGATTCGGCGCCCCGATTCGTTCGTGGCTGCGCGGGCCTTTGCGGCCGATGGTGAATGATTTTTTATCGGCAGAAACGGTTCGCCGTCGGGGCCTGTTCCGTCCGGAAGAGGTGCGGCGCGTAATCGACGCGAACCTTTCGGGTAGAGAAGACTACAACCTTCAGGTTTTTCAGTTACTGACTTTGGAGTTGTGGCAGCGGGCGTTTATTGATGGGTGAGAATCAAGTTCTTGTTCCCCTCTCCAATTGGGAGAGGGGTTAGGGGTGAGGGTGCGCAGCTTAGCAAAAGAGTTTTATGAATGACTGTTGTGTTTACCCAGACACAACTCATCTCAAAGTAGGATCCGCTTAGACCCTCACCCAACCCTCTCCCAGAGGGAGAGGGCTGAATCATCACAATCTAATAATCCTTGCCCGGCTGTCGCGCCGCAAATCTCCGTTGAGTGCGTTGCGCGTGTCCACGATCAGTGGCGCCAGCTCAATGATTCTGCGGTAGTCGATCTGGCTGTGGTTCGTAACAATCAGCACGCAATCCGACGATTCGATCTGTTCGTCGTTGAGTTCCACGGACAACATCGGCCGGCCGGTACTCTCAGTGTGCGCAGAGTCAAAACTCAGCTCCGGCACAAACGGATCGTGATAGCGCACGTCGCAGCCTCGGCTCCGCAAGCGGTCGATGATGGAAAGCGCCGGACTCTCGCGCACGTCGTCGATGTCGCGCTTGTAGGCCACGCCCAGCAGCAGGATGCGCGAACCGTTCATTGCCTTGCGATCGTCATTCAAACCGTCGGCCACCAGTTGCACCACGTGCTCGGGCATGCGTGAATTCACTTCCTCAGCCAGGCTGATAAAACGCGAATCGAATCCATGCTGCCGCGCTTTCCATGAAAGATAATGCGGATCGAGCGGAATGCAGTGACCGCCAATTCCGGGTCCCGGATAAAAAGGCATGAAGCCAAACGGCTTCGTCGCGGCCGCGCGAATCACTTCCCAGGTGTCGATGCCGAGCGCATAGCAGAGCCGGGCCATTTCATTCGCCATGCCGATGTTTACGGCGCGAAAAGTATTTTCCAGGAGCTTCGCCGCTTCCGCGACGCGCGCCGAACTGACTGAATGAACCTCGTTGACGATTTGTGAATAGAGGTATGCCGCCGCTTCCGTCGAATCATCGGTGACCCCACCCACAACTTTCGGAATGTTATGCGTCTGAAATTCCGGGTTGCCCGGATCGACGCGCTCAGGCGAAAATGCCAGCAGGAAATCTTCGTCCAATTTCAAGCCCGTCGCTGACAACATCGGCAACAACACTTCATCGGTCGTGCCGGGGTAAGTAGTTGACTCGAGAATCACCAACTGCCCGCGGCGCAGACGCTGCTTAATCTCTTCCGCGGCCGAGAGAATAAAAGAAACGTCGGGCTCCTTCGTTTTTCGCAGCGGCGTCGGCACACAGATGATGATCGCGTCGCATTCCTTCAGATGATCGAAATTGAGTGTCGCTTGCAGGCGGCCCGCATCCACTGCCTCTTTCACTTGCCTGGTGGAAACATCGCCGATGTAAGACTGGCCGGCATTGATCTGTTCGACCTTCTTTAAGTCGACTTCGAACCCGGTAGCCCTGGATCCGCGGCCGGCGAACTCTGTGGCCAGCGGCAGCCCGACATAGCCCAGCCCGATCACGCCGACGTGCGCGCGCTTGTCCTTAATAAGATTGATGATTTCGTTTTTGATCATGAATAGTTCCAGGACAATGGACTACAAATCATAAGGGCAGGAAGCCGGCAAAGCCTAATGCTGTGGATGAGGTCAGCCAAACCTAATGAGCGCCGCACGCAGTGTCAAGGCAGTAGTTGAGTGTGATTGATGCGGCTTTACCGCCTTATGTGCGAAAGGTCTGGGATCTTCCGGAATGATGGGCTGTGGCTCCGTAGGAGCCGAATATTTATAGTTACTGAAGCCGATCAGCCATAAGCTCCGTCAGGAGCGAAATGTCATTCTCGCTTGCGCTTGAATAACGATCCACCGTAGCGATTATCGGCCAACCGCGGGATTACCTGTACGCCGCGAAGTACCGGCATGGATAGTCTTCGCACCTGGCATTGCCCCCCAGCTCTAACCATGGTGTTCCGAGCTTCTGAACCTCGCCCTTGATATTCCGCACTCGACCGTTGCAGCTTTGGGCTCGACCGTTCAAGCTCTGAGCTTCATCGTTCAAGCCCTGAACTCCATCGTTGAGGCTCCGAGGTCCATCGTTGATACTCTGAGCTTCACACTTGAGGCGCCGAGCTTCATCGTTGATGCTCTGGGTACCATCGTTGATACTCTGGGTACCATCGTTGATACTCTGAGCACCATCGTTGATACTCTGAGCATCAACTCTCGTCTCCACAACCTGAACAATTGCAAGAGTTAAGCCCCCGAGCCGGCAAAATTCACTTAGGATCATCGACTACGGCTCAAGAGGTCCGCTTGGCGTCCGCTTTTCCGAGTCTGGTTGTGAATTTGGTGCCTGTGTGAGATTGGTGCCCGTCGCTCGATTCGCGGGCGAAACATCGTGTAGAAGGCTGGAGACCAAATCAGTTTGTAAGCCATGAGGCTAACTGTCTCTTGATCTCGCCGTGGGGAATACCCTCACCGCCGTCGAGCTGATCGAGACCCTTCTGCACCGCCGCCAGGAACTCAATCCGGTCAGCGATCTCGTCGATCGAGCAATCATCCGGTAACTCACGGACGGTTTCCAGCGCCATTTCCTTCTCTGTCATGGGGAAAATTATGCGGCTATGACCTCTGCCAAAGCAAGCCCCTCGGAAGCAAGGCGTAGTCTTCACGCCAACGGCGTGAGATGCAATAGCCAGGGGCAACGCCCCTGGAACCGTTAAGAAAAAAAGAGCCGAGCGCTGAAGGCGCGAGATAATTTTTCCCACCTCATAGGGATTGGATCTATCTCGCTCCTTCAGAGCTTAATTCTAATTTCGATCATCAACCTGGGGCGTTGCCCCAGGCTTCTACATTACGCGCCCTTGGCGCTTTGCCCCTTATCAAAAATCACGCCCTCCCTCACGGTCGGTCTACTGCCCGTCTTGAAATCTTGATCACACGCTCGAAAGGCGTATTATGCGGAAGCGCGGCGGCGGGCATAGCCAAATGATGCAACTCTCCGATTTTAGAAATCTCATCGAGATTATGCCGGTTTCGGACCAAGCATCTACCTCGAAACGCTCTACATGGGAGAAGCACATGCTCGGAACCAAAGCCAGTGAGGCTCTGCGCTCTGTTCTTGATGAGTTCGGTCCGAAGGACATTGTTTTGTCCAGAAGAGACCTGCACGACCTTGCACACAAATCGAGTTTAGAGCAGTTCGTAATGGCCACGATTGTCTGGGGCTACACTAGTGGAGGCCGGGGTAAGAATGTCGCCAATCTTATGATCGATCTCACCCAGCTGACGGGACTTCTTTCCGAGGCCCGCGATCATGAGATAGCTGATTGGGAAAAGCATTATGAGGCAGTAGAAACAATTAAAGGGATCGGCCTTTCAACCTATTCGAAGTTCCTGAACTTCCTATCTGTGAAGGTTGATGGTGATCAAGCCTTGATACTTGATGACCGTATTATCCGGGTCCTAAGTCAAGATGTCTGGCAAGAGTTGTGTGTGCTCCGAGAATTGAGTAAGAACCCTGTTCGCTCTTACCCGAAGTACTTGAAGGAAATGCGCCGTATCGCTAATAGCCTTGAGGTTTCTGCAGAGGCACTGGAATTCTTTCTGTTTGAGTTCGGTCTGAACCTGAAATCGCAATCGACCCGATAGGTCGTTTGCCGCAATTGTTAGTTCATGTGTAGGAAAATCTGAAGGAGAAACTTCAATGATCATCGACACCGGCAACACGGCTTTCATGCTGCTCTGCTCCAGCCTCGTCATGCTGATGACGCCCGGGCTGGCGTTCTTCTATGGCGGCCTGGTCGGCCGCAAGAATGTTCTGGCCATCATGATCCAGAGCTTCGTGTCCATGGGTTGGACGACGGTGCTTTGGTGGGCGTTTGGTTTCTCGGTTTGCTTTAGCGGCGACCTGAAGAGCGGTACCGATTTCTTCGGCATCCTCGGCAATTTTCACTGGGCTTTCCTGCGTGGGATAACTCTGGACACGCCTTCTCTGCTTAACCCTTCCATTCCGATGCTGGTCTTCTGCGCTTACCAGATGATGTTTGCGATCATCACGCCGGCGCTGATCACCGGCGCGTTTACGAACCGCGTCACGTTCAAAGCGTACATGCTGTTTCTCACCGGCTGGCTCACGCTGGTTTACTTTCCGTTTGTGCATATGGTTTGGGGCGGCGGGGTGATGGCGAGTTGGGGCGTGCTGGATTTCGCTGGCGGCATTGTGGTCCACAACATCGCCGGCATCGCGGCCCTGGCTTCCGTGCTTTACGTGGGCCGGCGCAGGGTGGTGGATTCAGGCCCGCACTCGATCCCACTGGTGGCGCTGGGCACCGGGCTGCTCTGGTTCGGCTGGTACGGTTTCAATGCCGGCAGCGAGTTTCGCGTCGATTCCGTGACCGCGGTGGCTTTCCTGAATACCGATCTGGCGGCCAGCTTTGCCGCGATCGCCTGGCTTTGCATGGACTGGATGACGACCAAGAAACCAAAGTTTCTCGGGTTGCTAACCGGCGCCGTGGCGGGCCTGGCCACGATCACGCCGGCCGCAGGTTTTGTTTCTCCGGCGTCGGCGTGTCTGATCGGGGCCATCGCCGGCGTGATCTGCTTCTATGCCGTGGTGCTGAAGAACAAACTTCGTTGGGACGATGCGCTGGATGTGTGGGGCGTACACGGGGTCGGCGGTTTTATCGGCATCATCCTTTGCGGCGTCTTTGCCACGACGCTATTCAACCCGGCGGGCGCGGATGGACTGCTGCGCGGCAATTCGCGTTTCTTCCTGGTCCAACTGGGCGCGGTGCTGCTGTCTTCGGCGTGGGCGTTCATCTTTACTTACGGGATGCTCTGGCTGATCGATCGGGTCACTGCCGTGAAAGTCGATGAAGCGGGCGAGACTGTGGGACTTGATGTGGCGCTCCATGGCGAAGCGGCTTACGTTGAAAGCATCTGAGCGCTAACCAGCCAACACCTGGCAATGAACAGTAGTGGCGTGATTTGCATTTCGTAGTTTCCTCCCGGACAAGAGCGATCCACGAAGGCACACGAAGAGCACGAATAGAACCAACTGTGCTTCGTGGACTTCGTGGATCGGTTTTCTTCTAACCGAAAAGGAAGCACTAAACCAATCTTGGGACAGTAAGCAATGAACGACCCGTATGATGTAGCAGTTGTCGGCGCGGGAGTGTTCGGCGCGTGGACGGCTTATCAGCTCTGTCGATCTGGGAAGCGGGTCGTGCTGATCGATGCGCACGGTCCAGGTAACAGCCGCGCGAGCTCTGGTGGCGAATCGCGCATTATTCGGATGGGATATGGCGCTGATGAGATCTACACGCGCTCTGCATTGCGATCGCGGCAACTTTGGCAGGAACTGTTCGCGCGAATTGATCTAAGGCTCTTTCAGCGAACCGGTGTGCTGTGGTTGGCCCATGAAGACGATCCGTATCCGGCGCAGTCAGCCGCGACGCTCCGGAAGGTTGGGATTCCGTTTGAGGAGTTGACGGCCGCGGAAGTCAGCCGGCGTTACCCACAGATTGGTCTGGAGCGAATCTCCTGGGCCCTGCTCGAACCTGACAGCGGATTACTCCTTGCTCGTCGTGCGGTGCAGGCCGTTACTTTCGTGGCAACTAAGAGCGGCGTTGAATATTTGCAAGATGCCGTAAGGACGCCGGACGGCTCGGCCACCCGTGGGGAACTCGATCATATTGAAACTGTAAGTGGCCGACGAATCTCAGCCGGCAGCTACGTCTTCGCCTGTGGTCCATGGCTGCCCAAAATGTTTCCCGACTTGTTGGCAGATCGCATACATCCCACGCGCCAGGAGGTTTTCTTCTTCGGCGCTCCCGCGGGAGATAGGTTCACTGCTCCGAACTTGCCCACGTGGATCGACTTCAAAGACGAAGCTTATGGCTTACCGGATCTCGAAGGCCGCGGCATCAAGATCGCCATCGATCGTCATGGGCCTCCGTTTGATCCGGACAGCGGGAGTCGGGTCGTTACCAACGAAGGCCTGGCTGAAGTCCGTCAATGTCTCGCTCGCCGGTTACCGGAATTGAAAGACGCGCCGGTAACCGAGACTCGTGTCTGTCAGTACGAGAACACATCCAACGGCGACTTCCTCATCGATCTTCATCCACAGTTTGAAAACGTCTGGCTGGTGGGCGGCGGCTCGGGCCATGGTTTCAAGCATGGGCCGGTTGTGGGCGAATACGTTGCAGCCAGAATCGAAGGCAATGCCGAAGGAATCGAACCGAGATTTAGTTTGGCGACGAAAGCGAGTGAACAGAAGCGAGTTGTTTATTGAGGTAGGGTTTGAGAAACAATCAGCCAGCGAAGCTGGCGAAGTATCAGTAGCCCACAGCACAAGCTGTGGGTTTGGCATTTCAAAGATTATTCGAGTCCCGAAGGAGCGACATGAAATGTGCTGCCGAATATATGTCGCCCGCTAAAGCGGGCTTAATCACAAAACCACGTCATCGTCCCCACAGCTTGCGCTGTGGGCTACTGATATACCGCCGGCTTCGCCGGCTGGTTGCCATACTCAACTTCCCGCCGCCGCCGCGACATCCGCTGATTCAGCCAGCCGCTTACAGATTACCAGCGTGATGTCATCCGCCGCCGGAGTGCCCTGGCAGAATTTGGTCAGCGCTGATTCGATCCGATCGCGAATGCCGCCGGCGGATGCGTCGAGGTTGCGCGCTACCACTTCGTACAGCCGCGTCGGGCCAAATTCTTCACCTGCCGGGTTGCAGGCCTCGGAAACTCCGTCCGAGTAAATCACCAGCACGTCGCCATAGTGAAGTTGCGTGCGTCCTTCGCGAAAATCGGCATTCGGCATGATGCCGAGCGGCAGACCGCCGGCTGCGAGCTGTTCCATCGTGCCGCCCGAATGAACGATCAGCGGCGGGTTGTGGCCCGCGTTGAGGAATGCCAGCGAGCCGCTTTTCGGATCCAGCTCGGCATAGAAAAGCGTGACGAATCGATTGGCCGGAATGCTTTCGACTAAATAACGATTGACGGCGCCGATGGTCTTCGCCAAAGAGTTGTGCATGTCGGCCTGCGCGTGGATGGCGGCGTGCAGCGATGACATCAGCAAAGCGGCCGCGGTGCCTTTGCCGGAAACATCGCCCAGCGCGACGATCAGTCGGCCGTCTTCACGGTGAATGAAATCGTAATAGTCGCCGCCGATTTCGTAACAAGGGAAGCTGATTCCCTGCAATTCGTAGCCGGCAACCACCGGGGCCGAGGCGGGCAGAAACCGCTGTTGAATTTCGCTGGCGACTTGCTGCTCGCGTTCCAGGCGCTCGCGTTCCATCTGCTCTTCGGTCAAGCGCGCGTTCTCGACGCGAATGGCCGCGACCGAAGCCAGCGTCGTCAGCAGCTTTAAATGATCTTCAGTAAAGCGTCCTTCGGCCAGGGGCGAGTCGGCATAGACGATGCCGAAGACATTCGCGCCCACTCCCAAAGGCACTGCCAGCACTGAACGCACTCCCTGGAGCATCACCGTGCCGCCGGCAAATCGCGGATCGGCCTGAGCGTCGGAAGTCAGAACCGACTTGCCGTTGGCGACAACTTCGTCGATCACGGAACGGCTGATGCGAATCTCGCCGACTTCGCCCACGCGATCGCGCAGACGGGCGACGGCCACCTTGAGTTCGGGACTCTTCGCGTCGCGCATCATGACCATGCAGCGATCAGCCGGGACCGATTCGAACACCAGGCTAACCACCTGCTCGAGGGTTTCGTTCAGCGTGACTGAGGCCAGCAGCGCCACGCCCACCTTGCTGATCAGGGCCAGCAGATCACTTTGCCTGGCGGGACGGTGAGCGGCAGTTTCTTCGGATTGCGTCCGCGCGCCTTCGATGGCTTCGAACAGCCCCGACGTAGTGCGATCGGCCGAAGACAGCGCGATCGTCGCCTCGGGAATCGACGACGAGTTGTCGGTAATCATCGTGGCCCCGCTGCTGAGCGGGAACGAACTGTCGTTGAAAATGATTTCGGTTTCACCGATCTGAATCCGGCCGCCGCGCGTCAACGTGATCGGCGTTTCGACTACCGATCCGTTGTAGAGAGTGCCGTTCGCCGATCCCAGATCCTGGAGAAAGTATTCGTCGCCCTCGTTGCGCACTTCGGCATGAACGCGCGACGCAAAAGGATCGGGAATGCACAGATCGTTACGAGCTGAGCGACCAATGGTGACGCGCAGGCGGCTGATGGGAAAATGCTCAGCGGCTCGATCCGGATATTTGACGATTAACTCAGCCATTTTGTAGCGCAAGTTGTTAACTTGCGTCCTGGATACGACAGCGATATTGACAACTACAACCGCAAGTTAACAACTTGCGCTACACCTGCGCCCCCTGCGGGCGCGGTTTGCGCGCCGGCGCCACTATCGGCCCGATGGATCGTCGCACTACGATGGTGCCGGAAATCAGATCATGCAGGGCGCGGCCAGTTGGACTGACGGTCACGATCAGAAAACCCAGGCCAAACGGCAGTAGTGATAAAGGATACCCCACGACGTGACGAACCAGTACGCGGACAATTCCCGGCAAGCGGCCGTCAACGCGCTCGATGCGCAAACCCGTCGTCCACTTGCCCACGGTCCTGCCGGTGAGTCCGGCCATAACTACCAGGTCAAGGACGGCGACAATCAAGGTCATGACCAGCCCGACCTTCTCGGCCGTTCCGCCCGCCATCCGCGCGCCACCGCCCATCAGCCGGGCGATCATTATGCTGAAGACCAGGACCAGTGCGAGCAGGATATAGTCGATTAGCAACGCCCCGCAGCGAAGCGCAAACGGCGCGCGAAAGCGTACGCGGACGCGCGGCTCAGCCCTGGAAGTTACAGCGCCTGACCGTAGTTTTGCAGTTTGAACCTTCGCGGTCATAGAGGGGAATCTGAATTCTGCTCGTAATTTGGTTTGCGGTCCTGGTGAACTTAGTAGATCTACCTCGTTAACGGGTCATGACGGCCTCACCGGACTTGTTTTGTTGCCTGGTTGTCAGACTCTCTCGTTTGTTATCGAATCTCTTTTCGGAGAACTCAATCTGAAATTCAGATTTGAGATTTCACATCTCTCTTATCCCACCAGGAAGTGCAGAGTCGTCTCGCCCATCTTAATTCGATCGCCACTGTCCAAAGCCCGCGGCTGTCTGGGCTCGAGGCGAATCATATCATTGATTACAGTTCCGTTTACCGAACCCAGGTCCTCAACCATAAACGCTTCGCCTTCGCGCCAGATGCGAGCGTGCCGCCGCGAGACTTTGGTCTGCGGATCGAACCGCGATAAATCCACCTCGGGAAAAATGTTCGAGAGCGGATCCGTGCGTCCTACCAGGTTGCTTTCCTTTTGCAGAAGAAACGAGGCGTCCAGCTCAGTCGTGCCGGCTACGATTAACTTGGCCGTGGCGCGCGCCTGGGCCAGGGCCGAGCTGGAACCGGCGCCGGCCGTCGGCTGGCGCGAGCCGCAATGCGCGCAGAAAATATCATCAGCCGCTATGCGCCCACCGCAGAATCCGCAAAACACCATGGCGACGCGCATCGTGTCGCCACCCAGCTCGCTGGCCGGCGCGCCGAAACTAACCTGGCCCGAACGCAGTTTCTCGAGATGGCTGGAGAGCGCTTCACGCAGTTCGGCGCCGGATTGAAAGCGATATTCCGGCTTGTATTCAACCGCGCGAATCAACAAACGTTCCATCTCGCTAGAGAGCCCGGGATTGATCTGGCGCGGCCGCGGATTCTTGGTAAAGTCAAAGATAAGCAGCGGGTTGTCCTGCGGATCTGAGCCAGTCAACAGATGAAACATCGTCGCCCCCAGGCTGTAAATGTCGACGCGCGCGTCCGCCTGGCCGCTGAATAACTCAGGCGGCGCATAGCCCATGGTGCCGACGGCGGTGACCCCCTTTTCTTTCTTGTTGACCCAGCGCGCGATGCCGAAATCGATCAGCATGATGCGATTGCTGTTGCTGTCGATCATCAGATTTGCCGGCTTGAGGTCGCGATAGATGATCGGTTGCGGCCGCGTGTGCAAGTAATGCAGGACGTCGGCGACCTGGATGCCCCACTCAGTCACGGTTGGCTCGTCGATGCGTCCGCCGGGCGCATGTCGCAAACGCGACGACAAATCGTTGCCGGGAATAAACTTCATCACCAGGTAGAAGCGTTCCGAAGCGTCGTCGTAGAAATAGTCATAAACGGTGGGAATCGACGGATGTTCGAGTTCGGTGAGCAGGAGAGACTCGCGTTTGAAGTCAGCAATCGCTTTTTCGTGCTGGGTGTCGTCGATGTGCGACTCGATCATTTCCTTGACGGCGCGGGCCGCTTCGCCCAGGTTGCGATCCTTCGCCAGGTAGACGGCGCCCATGCCGCCACCGCCGATGCGCCGCACGATCTCGTAACGAGCGTTCAGGACTTTGCCGCCGGCGAGCGCCTTGGGCTTCGGTCGTTTGTCCGGGACGTCATCGGTCCGGGAAGTCTTCGACGAAAAGTCGTCGCTCTCGGCGATCTCGCCGGTGCCCCGGCTCGGGGCAGCGGGCGCTGAGCTGGCTTCCTGTTCTGTCCACGTACTGCCGTTGTCGGCCAGATTATTTGAATAATTTGAAACGATACCGCTCGCATCACCCGGGGCATTCACACTGCCGCTACGGGAGGCCCCGGAAGAGTCGTCGAGCGGCCGGCGAGCGCCACACTTGCCGCAAAAGCTTTCGTCGGCTCTTAGACCAGCGCCACATGCAGCACAAACGGGCATTTGCTTAATTTGCGGAGGAGTCGAAAAAAACCGAAACCAGATTACCTCTCGGCCCAGTAGCCGCGGGTCTTTTACCTGGCAACACGAAAACGTAAAAAAGTCTTACCGACGATGATCTCATCGCCGTCTTTCAGAGGCTGACGTTCACCGGGAGCCAGACGGTGTCCGCGATTCACAAAAGTCCCATTCGTCGAACCCAGATCCTCGATCACGTATTGGCCATCGCGCAGCGAGATGCGCGCATGACGGCGGGACACTTTGGCTTCGGGATCATCAGAATCGAGATCGACATCCGGAAAGACCCCTCCGTCGGCATCCCAACGGCCAATATTGGCCTCCTGACTGCTCAAAGGAAATTGCTTGCCGGCCGAGTTCCCACGTTCTATTACGAGAGTGGCGTGCGCACGGTTACCGGGCTCGATTAAGGGCACGGCAGTTTGTTGCTCTGAGACCAGGGGCGAACTCGGCTTTCCGGCTGATTGGGCGACAGTAGCGGTCGCATCTTTGCTGCCGTTGCCATCGGATCCGTTGTTTTTCGTACCGGGCAATGAAAGTCCACCCGACTTTCCGGCCAGCCACAGGGCGGCGCCGCACTCATCGCAATAGCGCGATCCGTTCAAGTTCTCAGTTCCGCACCGCTCACAGAGGATCATTTCGGTTCTGGCGCGCAGGCTCTCTCTCACCCACCCGCGTGGCAGGACATCTTAGCGCGAAACTGTTGACCGCGCCAACGGCCTTGAATCCTCACAGTTGCCGAATAAAAAGTATGTCTGACGCCACCGGAAGGCAGGACGCATGGTTGGCATCGCGCGGGTGCGACAGGATCGCGACCATCGTCTATAATTGATTGTCGCGTCGAGATTTCTTTGAAACCGAGCACCGGATTTCATCGTAAAAACAACTCAACGTGAACTATTCGCGGCGCGTGTATTTAATCCGACAAGCGGAACCCGGCAATTAAAACAAGTTAATTAAGGATCTGAAACCGAAATGGCCCTCAGTAAAAAGAAGAAAATCATCATCGCCGCCTCAGCGGTCGTCGTGTTATTGCTGATTGTTATTATCAGTGTGCTGGCCACCCGTAAAGACGAACCGGAAGTCACCACGGTCAAGCTGGACGTGCGGCCGGAACTGCGGTCAACCGTCACCGCGTCCGGAGAGGTGCGCCCCATTCGCTATATCAAGCTGACCAGTGAAATAGCGGGCCGCATTTTGGAGATTTACGTCAACCCCGGCGATCAAGTCACCAAGAGCCAGGCCCTGGTGCGGATCGATCCGACGCAATTGCAGTCCAGCCAGGAAGCGCAATTCGCCTCCACGCAGGCTTCGATTAGCGACGTGCAGAGCGCGCGCAATGGTGTTACGGCAGCTCAGCAGGGACTAGCGGTCACGGACGCCTCGGTTGCTTCCGCACGTCAGCAGGTGATTGCGCAGCAGACGGCTGTCGATCGGGCCAATGTCGATCTGAATACCGCTCAGCGCGAACTGAAGCGCGCCACCGAACTAATAGAGAAGGGAGTCTCATCTCGTTTCGACTACGATGCGGCTCGCGATCACTACGAAACCGCAAAGATTGCGCTGGATACCGCGAGGGCTAATTTGGAATCGCAGAAGCTGGCGGTCAAGGAAGCCCAGGAACGGGCCAACCAGCAGCGGGTGGCGGTGAAAGAAGCGCAGACTAATGTGAAGACGAGCGAGGCGCGCGCTAACCAGCAACAGGCAATTCTGCGGGGCCAGTCGAGCCAGCGCGAAAAGACAACCCAGTACTCGCCATTGAACGGAGTCATCGCCGACATTCCCACGCGCGTGGGTGAATATGCGGTGTCAGCTTTGTCTTCGACGCCGTTGATGACCATCGCGGACATGTCGACCATCAATGTCGAGGTCAATGTCGACGAAACTGAAATCTCAAACGTAGACGTCGGCCAGCAAGCGAAGGTGAAGATTGACGCGCTGGGTGACAAGGAAGTCAACGCCGTCGTGACTTTGAAAAACCCGCTGGCCGTCGCCAAATCGGATACCACCGGCGGTCTCAACAATCGCGTGAATGTGCAGGAAGCCAAAGAATTCAAAGTCACCCTCGAGCTTAAGGATCTTACCGACGACGTGCGGGCAAAGCTTCGTCCCGGCATGAGCTCTACGGCAACGATCACTACCAAGACGAAGACCAACGTTATCGCGGTGCCGCTTCAGGCGATCGTTGAGAAGGCGGCCCCCGCGCCGTCACCCGGTCCTTCGCTGGCCAGCAGCGCGCCGACCCCGGTAGGTGAAAAGGCGAAAGAAAAAAAGGGCGTCTACACCCTGGACAAGAACAACAAGGTCAAATTCGTCGAAGTCACCACGGGTATTACCGGCGAGTCGGACATCGAAATCACCAGCGGCCTGTCAGCCGGCACCGAAGTCATCACAGGCCCCAGTCGCGTGCTGAAAACTTTGAAGGAAGGCGCCGGCGTGAAGCGGCAATCGAAAGCTTCTGCCAACGCTAACGCCGGCGGAGGAAGCTAATGACCGAAGCCACGGTCGCCACATCACAAACTTCTTCCGGTGTAGTCGTGAACCCTGAGTTACCGGCGATCGGCAAGGCAGACTTGCTGATCGTCATGCGCGACCTCTGGAAGACGTACGACATGGGCGCAGAGAAGGTGCATGCGCTGCATGGCGTTACGTTCGAGGTTAAGCGGGGCGACTATCTCGCCATTACCGGGCCGTCCGGATCCGGGAAATCGACGCTGATGAACTTGATCGGCTGTCTCGATACCCCTTCCCAGGGCGAGTACTGGCTGAACGGAAAAAATGTGGCTGAGATGGACGACGACGATCTGGCCCGCATTCGCAATCAGGAAGTCGGCTTTGTGTTTCAGACTTTCAATCTGCTGGCCCGCGCCACCGCCCTGCACAACGTCGAGCTGCCGTTGATCTACGGCGGGATTCCCGGCGCCAAGCGCAAGGAGATGGCCAAACAAGCGCTCGGCGCGGTCGACCTAACTGATCGCATGATGCACCGGCCCAACGAGCTTTCGGGCGGCCAGCGCCAAAGGGTGGCAATCGCCCGCGCCCTGGTCAACCATCCGTCGATTCTGCTCGCGGATGAACCGACCGGCGCTCTTGATACGGCCACCAGCTACGACATCATGAACCTGTTCGAAAAGCTGCACGAAGACGGCAACACGATCATCCTCGTCACGCACGAGCACGATATTGCCGCTCGCGCTCACCGCATCATCTCGATCCGCGATGGGCTGATCGAAAAAGACGAGCGCATCAGATAGGAGGCGCTGCGATGTCCCCGCGCAGCGACGCAAAACCAGAGGGCGCGGGCTTTGGCCGCCGCACTTCTTTACCCGCCGGAATTCGTTCGTTTCCAGCCTTCAGGCCGACTCTCAGAATTGCCGCGCTCCTGGAAGCGTTTTTTGTTGCCGCATCCAGCCTGCGGCAAAACAAACTGCGGACGGCGCTGACCCTGGTCGGGATCATCGTCGGGGTCACCGCGGTGATTGCCGTCGTAACGATCATCAAGGGATTGGATCAGACTGTGGCTTCGACCTTTTCTTCACAGGGCTCGACGGTTTTCACCATCTCAAAACGCCCGCGGGTGATCACGTCGCGCGAGGACTTCATCAAGTTCAATAAGCGCAAGGACATTACCCAGGAGGACGCCGAAGCGATTTTTCGCCTGTGCACGAATTGCTGGCGGACCGGAATAGTTGCCAACGATGGCGTGACCGTAAAACATGGCAATCAGAAAGCGGAGAACGTCGTCGTCCGGGCTGTTGCTCCCGCCGTCATGTTTGATATCGATGGCGTGACAGTCGACACCGGCCGATTCTGGAACGAGAGCGAAGGTGCGTCAGCGCATGACGTTACGGTAGTTGGACCGGACGTGATCGCCAACGTATTTCCCAATCAGTCACCCGATCAGGCGTTGGGTCAGGAGATTTGGGCTGGCGGCCGGCCTTACCGGATTGTCGGTGTGCTCTCGGCGCGGGGAAAGATCTTTGGCGTGTCGCGCGACAATCTGATTTATATACCGTTCGCAACTTACAAGAAGAACTTTGGCTTGAATATTTCGCGCGGAGCCTTCAGTGCCTCCGGGGTACTGGTGGTTTTCATTCAGACGCCGACGGCTGAACAACTGGAAGGGGCTGAGGATCAAGTGCGGGCGATTATGCGCAACCGGCGCGGCAAGACCGCGAAGGAGGATGATGACGGCTTTGCTTTGGAAACCGAGGATGTGTTTCTGAATCTCTATACCAGCGCGACCGCGAATATCTACCTGGTGACGATCGGCGTGGCGGCAATTTCGCTTCTCGTCGGCGGCATCGTGGTGATGAATATCATGCTGGTCTCAGTCACCGAGCGCACCAAGGAAATCGGGATTCGCAAAGCAGTGGGTGCGCGACAGAAGGATATTCGCACACAGTTCTTAATCGAGGCGGTGATGGTCACCGCGATTGGCGGCGTGATTGGAGTCTTGACGGGGTTTGGAGTCGCCTGGCTGATTGCTTTGGCAATTGGCTTTCCCTTGCTCTTCAGTATCTGGTCCGCAGTGCTGGGCGTCAGCATGTCTTCGATAGTCGGCGTGGTTAGCGGCTTGTGGCCGGCGTGGCGAGCCGCGAAACTGGATCCGATTGAAGCGTTGCGGTCTGAGTAAATGGAGCCCGCGTCCAAAATAAGATGAACTTTATCGACATAAAAGAATCCGCCTGGATGGCGCTCGACACGGTGCGCACGAACAAGCTGCGCTCGATGCTGACGATTCTGGGTGTCAGCGTGGGTGTTGTCACGGTGATGTTCATGGTCTCGATCATTCAGGGACTCAACCAGTCGTTTGCCAAACAGATCGAGTCGCTGGGTTCCAACACGATCTGGGCCCTCAAGTTTGACCCAAGTTTTGGCCACCAGCCAAACTCCGAAGAGCTGCATCGCAAAGAGCTGACCATCGAAGATGCGGACGCGATTCGCCGTGACGCGCCTTCGGTTGTTGGCGTCGCGCCTTTCTACCGAAAGATTGCCGAACCTGTGCGCTACCAGGACAAGCAGAGCGACACGCCCATTCTGCTGGGCGTCACGCCCTACCATGAATTCGTTTTGTCGAACTTTGTCGGCTACGGGCGCTACGTCACCGATCTCGACGTCGAGCAGCGCGCGAACGTTTGTGTAGTAGGACAAGACGTCGTGCACGCGTTGTTTCCCTACGAAAATCCGCTCGACAAAGAGCTGAAGATTGCCGGTCGTCCTTTCCGAATCGTCGGAGTGATGGAGCCACTCGGCAAAATCCTGGGCCAATCGCGAGACAATCAGGTCTACATTCCGATCACGACATTTCACAAATACTATCCCGAGATGGATTTTCCCGAAACGATCTTTGCCATCATCGTGCGACCGATTTCGCGCGCTTACGTCAAATCAGCCATGGATGAGATGACTGATATCCTGCGCCGTCGCCGCCAGGTGCCTCCTGGGGCGCCGGACAATTTCGGGATGTCGTCGCAGGACGCGCTGCTGGATATCTACAACCAACTGACGGGCGCCACGTATCTGGTGCTGACGGCGATCTCGGGCGTCGCTCTGATGATTGGCGGCATCGGTGTGATGAACATCATGCTCGTGAGCGTGACTGAGCGGACCAAAGAGATTGGCTTGCGCAAAGCAGTCGGCGCCACGCGCAGCAATATCCTGTCGCAGTTCCTGATTGAAGCCGTAGTGCTAACGGGAATTGGCGGCTTGCTCGGGCTGATCGTTGGAGAGCTGGCCAGCATTCTGATGAACAAGTACTCGCCGCTGCCGGCATTTGTTCCCGCCTGGGCGATCGCGGTGGGCGTAGGCATCTCAGCCGCCGTGGGAATTGTTTTTGGGTTGTGGCCCGCCTGGAAGGCAGCGCGTTTGGATCCGATTGAATCTTTGAGATGGGAATGACGTTCGTCCGCGGAGCGGACGGGGCAGTAGCCCGACCGTCAGGGAGGGCGTGGGCTCTCAGGTGACGCCCTCCCTCACGGTCGGGCTACTGCCCCGCTACGCCGGAGCCATGTGGGTTTGGTAACCAAAACAGTGCGCTTCCCGTATTAGCTAACAATGAACCTCGTAGAAGTCCTTAAAGTTGCAGTAGCGGCAATCTGGGCGCATAAGTTGCGCTCGGCGCTGACCTTGCTGGGCATGATCGTCGGCGTCACGGCCTTTGTCACCGTGGTCTCCCTGATTCAGGGCTTCAACGTTTACATTGACGAGAAAATTGCCGGCATCGGCGCCAAGTCCTTTTCGGTCCAACGCTTCAACCCATTCGAAGATTTCAAAGACACCGACACGATCGCTGCCGCCCAACGCCGCAATAAGGAGTTGACGCTCGACGATTACCAGTACCTGAAAGAACACGCGACCCTGATCGGAAAGATCGGAGCCAAGGCGCGGGGCACACCGTCCCTGATTAAGCGCAACGATCAAAGCCTCGAAGATGTATTTGTGATTGGGGCCACGGCAAACACGGCCGACATCGACAATCGAACGATCGCCAACGGCCGGTTCTTTACGGAGACCGAGGCTGATGGGGCTGCGCGCGTCGCGTACATCGGCGCGGACATCGCCACCAAATTATTTCCGGCCGGCAACCCTGTCGGTGGCGAGATCGACATCCGCGGGCTTCCTTATCGCGTGCTCGGCGTCGAGGAAGTGAAGGGCACGGTATTCGGAATTCCTCAGGACAGCTTTATCGTGATCCCTTTGAAAACCTATTCGCTTGATTACGGCCCGTTGATTCGGCAGCGGTCGCTTTATTTTACCGCGACGTCAAGAACTGATGACAAATTTAATGACGCGGTTGAAGAAGCCAGGTACATGATGCGCGCGCGCCGCCGGCTGGGACCCAACGAGAAGGACAACTTCGGCATTGTCACGCCCGACGCCATCACGGGTTTGCGCGATCGACTTTTCGGCACGATCTTTCTGGTGGCCATCTTTGTTCCCGGCATTGCACTGGTGGTGGGCGCGATCGTGATTATGAATATCATGCTTGTTTCAGTGACTGAGCGAACCAAGGAGATTGGGCTGCGCAAATCACTCGGGGCACGCAAGACCGACATCCTGAAACAATTCCTGTTGGAAGCCATAACGTTAGCCACGATCGGGGGAGCTACCGGCATATTTCTGGCATGGATAGTGGGGAAAATTGTTACTGCGACCTTCTTTCCCACTTACCTGTCGATCTTCGCGGTCCTCGGAGCCCTGGCGGCGTCGGGAGGGGTTGGGATCCTTTCCGGAATCGTGCCCGCGTGGAAAGCCGCGCGGTTGGATCCAATTGAGGCGCTGCGCGCTGACGGCTGAGGCGATCAGTGTCGGTTGCCAGTAGTCAGTTGCAACTGACTAGTGACCAATAACAACGGACAAGGGCTATGAAAATATTCAGAAGTGACATCCTCGAAAATCTTTGGCTGGCCCTGGCCACGCTGCGCGACAACAAGCTGCGTTCCTTCCTGACGGTTATCGGGGTGATCATCGGCGTGGTCACGGTGATGCTGATCGCCTCGATCATCAGCGGCATCGACACGGCGTTTACCAAAGAGGTCGAATCATTCGGTACCCGTTCGATGTACATCAGCAAGTACAATCCGGGAATCCACGTCGGCCGGCTGTCACGCGAAGAGCGCATGCGCAAGCCGCTCACTTATGACGACGCCATCGCGCTCGGCAGGCTGCCGACGGTGGAAATTGCCGTGCCTTTCCTGGAAATCACCAACAATTTCTTCGGCCAAAAGATTCTGGTCAGCGGCGGCGGCAAGACCTCGGCTTCAGTAGGCTTGCAGGGTACGCTGCCGGATTTCGAAAAGGCAGGCACGCAAACTGTCTCTGAAGGCCGCTTTTTTTCGCAATTCGAAAATGATCAGAACCAAAACGTTTGCGTCATCGGCTCGAAAGTAGCGGACGATTTTTTTCCGTTTGTTCCGCCCCTCGACAATAGTCTGAAGATCGGTTCCGAGGAGTATCGCGTGGTAGGCATTCTGCAAAAGCGCGAGCAGTTTCTTTTTAGCGGCGGCAGTGACGATGCGAACAACGTCGTCTACATACCCTACAACAACGCGCGCAAACTGAAGCCCAATTCACAGGATATTTATCTGTTGGCCGTGGCCAAACCGGGCATGATGCAGGAAGCCATGGATCAGGTGACCGACACGCTACGCGTTCGCCGGCAAGTTCCTTTTGGCAACCCTGATAACTTTGGTATCGAAACAACCGCCTCGCTTATCAGCACGTTTCATTCAATCACCGGGGGCATCGCCATCGCCATGGTAGTTATTTCTTCGGTGGGTTTAATGGTCGGGGGTATCGGCGTGATGAACATCATGCTAGTGAGTGTGACTGAGCGCACCCGCGAAATTGGCGTGCGCAAAGCCATCGGGGCGCGGCGCACAGACATCCTCTGGCAATTCCTGATCGAAGCGATGACCCTAACCGGCTTTGGTGGATTCGTGGGACTGGCAATTGGCTGGCTGCTGACTCTGGTGGTGAAACTGATCATGCCGTCTTACGTGCCGCTGTGGGCGCCGGTGGCCGGCTTTTTTGCCAGCGTGGGCATCGGGATGATCTTTGGATTGTGGCCGGCGTGGAAAGCCGCACGCCTCGATCCGATTGAATCGCTGCGCTACGAATAGCTGTAGCGCAAGTTGTTAACTTGCGCTCTCAGCCACAGACATCTCCAATAAATTCGGACCTAATGCTTCGGGTAACTCGGGCGCAAGCCAGCAGCTTGCGCTACACCTACGACAGAAAACTTCCGAAGATTGCGGCGAGCGCGAGATAGAACAAGAACCCTAACACCCACAACGTAATGGCCACGCCCCAGCCTTGCGAAGAGCTGACTTTATATCCTCCCTCTTGCAGGCCCTTCGCCGTTAACCAAAGCTTATAGAAAGAGAGAATCCCAATCGCCGTGGCGGCGGACCATAACACCGGATGATCAGCCGACTTGACCAATATTCCCAGATTGTCGGTCACCAGAGTTTCCTGACCGACAAGTGGGTGTATGTCGTCCGGAGATTTGATGAAGAGGATCATCAAACTGATCACCTTCTGAATTACAAAATACGGGAAGGCTACGTAGGCGGCCACGGCGTAAGCTTGCCACCAATGCATTCGCCCGCCGAACGCCAGCACACCCAGAAGGTAAAACCCGGCAAAGATCGCTATGCCGAAAAAGGCGGCTACTACAGTCTTGACGACTTTGCCTGCCTGGAAGACGGATGACTTTTCCTGTTCGACACCCTTGGTCCTCGCCTGAGCCATCGCCTCGGGCGGTGGCTTGATTGGACTCTCCTCCATCTTATCCATCGTGTAGTTAATGATTTTTTCCGGCGTCAAACGATGATAGAAGGCCGTGACGTAAAGTCCGTTGAGACCGCCGACTATTAGGATTGCCGCGAGCCATCGCGGATGGGCCCGCAGATTCCGAAACACTTCGGTCGGCTCGTAAAAAATTCCCGTCAGCGTCCCAGCCGTTGACATTGGCGGGGGCGGGTCAGGCACGTGCGGGAGCGGAATAAAGCTCAAGCCAAAGAAGAGCACTCCCAACACCGCGACAGACAACCCTGTTCCGATGCCGCCGGTAATAAAGCCGGCAATGCCGCCGATGCAAACAATGATTCCCAGCACGACCAAAGCCACGCCCGCCCAGAGCAGGTTGGCCGGTCGTTTGCGCTCGGGTTCGATTGCCGTAGTTGGTGGTGGCGGTGCTTGAAATTCCTGATTCGGATCGTCCATGAAACTATCCTCCTGTTGAAAGCTGAAGGACGGGGCGACTGCTTTCCGTCCGGGATTTAGGTGTGGCTAGAGTTGTTGTTACGCTGGCAACGCCATGCATGTTTCACCGTGTCTTGTTTGAACCGCATAGCGGCGAAATGTTTATAGCTCCCTGGCCAAATAGGAAAACGAAAGCTCCGAAGGAGTGAAATGTTTGTTTCGCCCATAAATGGGCTTGAACAATCAGACATCCTACCGATTACTATAAACATTTCGTGCCTACGGCACTTATGAATACGAGCGGAGATCGTTGTCCGCCGGCACGCTCAGCCATTGACCGACGCGTGCGACTCCACCGGTGGCGCGCTCTCGTAACCCTCAACCCGGATGCAGGCAACTGTATGTCCCGGTGAAATCTCGCGCAACTCTGGATCGATTCGCGCGCATTCGTCAATAGCGTCCGGGCAACGCGTGCGAAAGCGGCAACCCGACGGCGGATTCCGCGAGGTGGGAACATCGCCTTTCAAGATTACGCGGTCGCGGTGGGCCGTCGGATCGGGAACCGGAATGGCTGAAAGCAACGCCTGGGTGTAGGGATGCAGCGGCCGCAGGTACAGATCCGCAGCGCTGGCGATTTCGACGATGCGGCCCAGGTACATCACGGCCACCCGCGTCGAGATGTGTTCGACCACGGCGAGACCGTGCGAGATAAAGAGATAAGTAAGGCCAAATTCTTTCTGCAAGTCCTGAAGCAGATTCACAACCTGGGCCTGGACTGAAACATCGAGCGCTGAGACGGGTTCGTCGGCCACGATCAATTTCGGATTCAGCGCCAGCGCGCGCGCCACGCCGATGCGTTGCAACTGGCCGCCAGAAAATTCGTGGCTGTACCGTTTCATAAAGTCGGCGTCGAGGCCGACTTTACCCAGCAGCCAGGCGACGCGCTCGCGCTGCTGGGTTCGATTTCCAATTTTGTGAATGACGAGCGGCTCGGCGATGATGTCGCCAATTTTCATGCGCGGATTAAGCGACGCGTTCGGATCCTGAAAGATGATCTGCATCTCGCGGCGCAACTGACGCAGTTCGCCTTTGCCCATGGCCGTAACCTCGCGGCCTTCGAACTGAATAGAGCCGTGCGTCGGCTCTATAAGTCGCAGGAGGCAGCGTCCGACAGTGGACTTGCCACAGCCTGATTCACCGACCAGGCCAAGCGTTTCGCCGCTCAGAATATTGAAGGACACGCCATCAACCGCGCGGTAGACGTCACCGGTGTCTTCGACCGGGAAGTGCTTTACCAGTCCGGTGAGCTGTACGAGTTCGTGGTTTTCGTTCATACGATATGGGACCAGTTGGTCATATCGATCCCATTGCTCTCATTAAGACGCTGCCGTTACCGCCGGATCAAACAGAACACATCTCACCGTCACGCCAGGCATGACATCGTAAAGCGGAATCTCAGTTTCCTTGCAACGCGGCATTCGATACTGACAGCGCGGCTCGAAGTGACAGCCCGGCGGCAGAGCTGTCGGCCTTGGCACGGTGCCTTCGATCGTTTGCAGCCGCTCAGCTTTGGCGACATCCTTCGCTGTCAGCTTCGGCACTGATCGCAACAAGCCCTCGGTGTAAGGATGCTTTGGCCGCGCGAATAATTCTTCCACGGCTGACTCCTCGACGATCTTTCCGGTGTACATCACGGCAACGCGCTCAGCGACTTCCGCGACGACACCGAGGTCATGCGTGATCAGCAGCACGGCCAGCTTGCGCGTGCGCCGCAACTGGTTAAGCAGATCAAGAATCTGCGCCTGGATCGTGACATCGAGCGCCGTCGTGGGTTCGTCCGCGATCAGCACTTTCGGATCACACGCGAGGGCCATGGCGATCATCACCCGCTGCCGCATGCCCCCTGAAAGTTGGTGCGGATAATCGTCGGCCCGCAGGGCGGGATCGGGGATCGAAACCTCGCGCATAGCTTCAATTGCCGCGGCCCGCGCGGCTTTGCGGGACAGGCCGCGATGCAGACGGAGCGCTTCGGCAATCTGTTCGCCCACGGTAAAGACCGGATTGAGCGAGGTCATCGGATCCTGAAAGATCATGGCGATGTCGTTGCCGCGCACGTCGCGCATCGCCGCATTGGATAATTGCAAAAGGTTCCGGTCCTCAAACAAGATCTCGCCGGCCACAATTTTTCCCGGTGGCGAGATCAGCCGCATGATCGAAAGCGCGGTCATTGATTTGCCACAGCCGCTCTCGCCCACCAACCCGAGCAACTCACCACGGTCGAGATGAAAGCTAACTCCCTCAACCGCGCATACCAGACCTTCACGCGTCTGAAAATAAGTGTGGAGATTTTTGACTTCGAGTAGATGAGACATGTGCTCGTCTGTCCGGCAAACTTCAGTTTGTCTCTAGCAGGCTGATGAAAAACCAAGCGTAGCCACAGAGACACGGAGACACAGAGAAAGATGAGAACAAAGAGGGTAA
>Ga0137403_10000373_pt1 | contig 57241 bp, 48 predicted proteins | sample CZOMad2_1_16fung_FD_122057 | JGI IMG/M metagenome (GOLD analysis project Ga0137403, IMG submission 122057) | Vadose zone soil fungal communities from Angelo Coast Range Reserve, California, USA - CZOMad2_1_16fungal (Hybrid Assembly) | ecosystem: Environmental > Terrestrial > Soil > Vadose zone...
GTGGTGTTGGCTATTCGCCAGGTCATCCCATCCCCGGCACTCCCGGTATGGGCACGATGACCCTCGCAGGCACAACTATCCAGAACAACACCGCAGCATCGATCGCAGCGGGCGGCGGCGGCGCAGACTTGTTTACTCACAATTCGGGAACTGGCTCGGTGAGCATCACGACGTCAACCTTCGCTAACAATCAGGCGATCGGCGCCGCCAACAGCGGAAGTGGCGGTGGAATCATCATTGAAAGCATAGGCACCACAGTGGCCACAACCGCTTTCAACTCAAATTCGGCAACTAATCGGGGCGGAGGCATACATGTTGGCGGCGGAAGCTTAGCCCTGAACGGCACAAGCCCCAGTATCACTTTTTCCGGCAATACGGCCACCAACGGGGGCGGGAGCGTCTTTGCCAACTCTCCCACAACCCTTTCAGGCACGAACACGACCATCGGCGGCGACGTCGTAGTCGCGACCAACGGCACCTGGACCAATAACGCCGGTAGCGCCCTCTCGCCCACTAACTTTTCGGTCCTGGGAGGTACTCTTACTTGCAATAACAGCACTATCAACGTTAGTGGCGATTTTGCGATCGGCCACGAAGCAACTAAGGGCGGAATCCTCAATGCCGACAGCGCGACATTCAATCTCCAGGGGAACCTCAGCGTGGACTTGAATAACGGCGGTTCGGGCAACCTTGGTCAATTCAACGGTAGTACAAGTACTTTCAACTTCAACGGCACGGGCGCGCAGAGTATCAGTGGTCCGTCTTCGCCGGCATTCAACAACCTGGTAGTGAATAAGGCCAGCGGTATTCTTACACTCGGCGTCAACAGTTCTGTCACCGGCAATCTAACCCTTACCGCCGGCACGTTTGATCTGGCTAGCTTTACTGCCAATCGTACGGTGGCTGGTGGCACACTCACCGTAAGTAATGGAACATTATTGAAGATTGGTGGCACAAACACTCTGCCATCGAACTTCTCTACCCACTCAGTTGGTGCAACCAGCACAATTGAGTATTCCGGCACGAACCAGTCTGTGGCTACCTTAAACAGCGCTCAGAATTACGGGAACCTCACAATCTCAGGTTCCGGAACAAAAACACTGCTGGGAGCACTTACCATCATTAACAACGTAACTTTAACGGCGGGTACGTTGGACGTGAGCGCGGGCAATTTTGGAATGAACGTAGGCGGAAACTGGACGAATAATGGTGGACTGTTTGCCGCTCGCGCCGGCAGCACCGTGACATTCAACAGTGCCGTGGCTCAGGCAATAAACGGTACTGCCGCGTCTCAGACTTTCAACGGCGTGACGGTTAATAAAGGCGGCAATACTCTGAGCGTTGGAGGAAGTACTACCACGCTCACAGTGGGCGGGCCGCTTACGCTTACTCTCGGAACCTTCGCCGCGGGCACGGCAACCACCATCAATGTTTCCGGCAACTGGACGCAGGCGACGGGAACCACATTCACGCCTGGTACGGGAACAGTTGTGTTCAATGGTTCGAGCGCGCAAAGCATCGACGGGACACTGGCAACCAAGGTTTATAACAACTTCACGGTTAGTAAGACTGGCGGCAGCACGTTAAGTGGCGCGGCGGGTACTACAGCCCTGGACATCAATGGAAACTTAACCCTTTCAACGGGTAATTTCACAGCCGGTACTGCTGTAAATATCAATGTGGCGGGCAATTGGACTGCAGGCCTTGGGACAACATTTACTCCGGGCACGGGCTTAGTGACGTTTGATGGAGCAGGAGCGCAGTCCATCAACGGTACTGCTCTCAATCAGGTCTTTAACAACTTGACTTTTACCAGTGGCGGCTCAGTGAGTGTCGGCGGGTCTACCACGTCAATGAACATTAACGGGTCACTGACGCTTGCTAACGCAGGTTTTAATGCCGGTACGCTGTCGGCGATCGTTATCGCGGGTGATTGGACCAATAACGGCGTAATCTTCACGCCAGGCTCGAGCACAGTAACATTCAACAGCATCACAGCAGCTCAGGCCATCAATGGCACAGCTGCAAGCCAGACATTCAACGGGATAACCGTAGCCAAGACCGCGCAGACGCTGAGCGTGGGTGGCAACACGGGCACACTCACTCTCAACGGGACTATGACATTGACATCCGGCACGTTCGCGGCCGGTACCGCCTCGTTCATAAACGTTGGCGGCGATTGGACCAACAACGGCGGTACATTCACTCCGGGTAGCGGCACAGTCACGTTCATTGGCGGAGGCGCGCAGAACCTGAACGGGACTGCGACGACTCAAACCTTCAATAACTTTGGGGTGAACAAGAGTGGCGGAACGCTGACCGGCGGCGGCAGCACGACTACCCTCACATTGACCGGCAACATGAGTATTATCACCGGCACTTTCGCAGCCGGAACGATTACTACGATCAATGCACCGGGTAACTGGGCCAACAGCGGGACTTTCACCGGCGGCACCAGCACAGTGGTTCTCAATGGCAACGGCAACACTCAAACTCTTTCTGGAAACACCACTTTCAATAACCTGACTATCAATCACACAGGCGCGGGCAACGTCACCGCGAGTGGCAGTACGCTTGCCGTTAGCGGTTTGTTGCGTATTCAATCGGGCACGTTCATCTCCAGCAGCACATTGACGAACGTGCAGATTGATAGTGGTACGACGTTGCAAAGTGATGGCGGGACGATGGCTGTCTCTGGTAACTGGACCAACAATGGCGGCACCTTTGTGCCAGGCACCGGCACCGTTAACTTCAATGGCGCAGGCGCTCAAGCGATTAACGGCACAGTCGCCAGCCAAACATTCAATAACCTTTCGGTAAATAAGGCGTCCAACACTTTGAGCGTTGGTGGTAGTACGACAACGCTGGATATCAATGGCAACTTCACACTTGGCCTGGGGACGTTGGTCGCGCCGGCGAGCATCACATTGGCCGGTAACTTTACACAGGCCACCGGTACTGTCTTCACTCCGGGCTCAGGCACTGTCACCTTCGACGGCGCCGCGGATCAAACCATTGATGGGACGCTGGCAACAAAGACGTTCAATCATCTAACGATGAACAAGGGCGGTGGAATACTCAGCGGCGCTTCCGGCACCACGGGCCTCACGCTTAGTGGAGATCTCACGCTTACAGCCGGCAACTTTACTGCCGGGACAGCCTCCACAATTAACGTGGCCGGCAACTGGACCAACAACGGGGGTACGTTTGTGCCAGGGTCGGGAACCGTGAACTTCAATGGTTCCGGAGCGCAGGCGATAAACGGCACAGTCGTCACTCAAGGATTCAACAACTTATCAATCAATAAGGCGGCCAACACGCTGAGTGTCGGTGGCAGCACGACAACGCTGGACATCAATGGCAATTTCACATTTTCTGCGGGGACATTTGCTGCACCTGCGAGCACCTTATTGGCTGGCAATTTTACGGAAGCGACCGGTACGACGTTTACACCGGGGGCAGGCACGGTCACGTTCGATGGATCGAGCGATCAGAGTATCGATGGCACGCTGGCCAACAAGACATTCAATCATCTAACGATGAACAAGAGTGGCGGAGCCCTTACTGGTGCGGGAAGTACGACTACGCTGAGCCTGGCCGGCAACATGACTATTTCTACGGGCACCTTCGCTGCCGGAACCATTACCACGATCAACGTGCCCGGCGACTGGGCGAATAGTGGAGCCTTTACGGGTGGTGCCAGCACGGTAAATCTGACGGGCAATAACAATACTCAAACGCTAAGCGGCAGTACGACCTTCAATAACCTCACCATAAATCATACCGGTACTGGTGGCGTTACAGCCGTGGGGAGCACATTAACCGTCACCGGTCTCTTCCGCGTGCAAAGTGGGTCCATTACGAGCAGCAGCACCTTCAATAATGTACAAATCGATCCGGGAACAACGCTGGCCGGCACTAACGGCGCAACGATGAATGTGTCTGGCAGCTGGACCAACAACGGAACGTTTACACCCAACAACAACATCGTCAATTTCAATGGCGCCAATAACACCCAGACGGTCTCTGGCGCTTCGAGTATTGCCTTTGACAACCTGATGATTTCTCACACTGGCACTGGCAGCGTGTCGCTGAGCGCGGATGTTACGGTTAACACTTTGATGACTTTTGTGAGTGGCACCGTCACCACCGGCGCAAACAATGTGATTATCGGCGCCAGTGGTGTTCTCAATAGAACTTCCGGCCATGTTATCGGTGCTTTGAAGAAGATTGTCGTTCCAGCAAGCTTTACTTTCCACGTCGGTACTGCGAGTGGTTACACGCCTCTGACCCTCGGCAATGCGAGCGGAGGCGGCACCTTGACAGTGAGAACGAATACGCCGCAACAGCCTTCGCTGAATGCGGCGGTGTCGTTGCACGAATACTGGACTCTTACTCAAGCCGGTTCTTTGACCGCCGACATGAGTTATGCGTATTTGGCGGGTGACGTATTCGGCAATGAAGCACAATATCGAATTATCGCAGTAACTGGGGCGTCGATTGCCGTACTCAATAACGCCGCCGGTTGTCCGCCGGCGGGCTCTCCCTGCGTCAATCCAGCCACACACACAGCGACTGTTAACGGCCTTAGCAACTTTGGGGTTGGACCCACGTTTACTACTGACTGGACAGTCGCAGAGCCGGTTCCCACCGCAGCGACCGCAACCATCGGGGGAAGAATCACAACGTCGGGTGGTGCTCCTATAGCGGGCACAGTAGTCAACCTGGCAGGGACGCAAACACGCAAGACGATTACTGACGCCAGCGGCAACTACCGTTTCGACGGAGTGGAAACTAATGGCTTCTACACCGTGACGCCGTCAAGATCGAACTTCAGCTTCAGTCCCGCTAATCGTTCCTTCAGTCAGTTGAGTGAACGAACCGAAGCGAGCTTTGCTGCGTCGGCGCTCACTGAAGCTGCCAATCCGTTGGATACGGCGGAATACTTTGTGCGCCAGCAGTATCTGGACATGCTGGGCCGCGAACCGGATGAAGGCGGGCTCAATTATTGGAGCGACCAGATCCTCGGCTGCGGCAGTGATGCGGTTTGCCAGCACACGTGGCGGCGGGATGTAGCCGCGGCCTTCTTCATTGAAGCGGAGTTTCAACGGACGGGAGCCTACCTGTATGGACTGTACAAAGGGGCGCTGGGCCGGCAACCGGTTTATCAGGAGTTCACGAGCGACCGCCGGCAGGTGGTGGATGGCCCCAATTTAGAGGCGTTGAAGCAAGCGTTTGCGGAAAGCTTTGTCAGCCGGGTAGAGTTTGTGGCGCGTTATCAGAACGAAGCCACCGCCGAAGCCTTTGTGGATGCCCTGCTGCGCAACGTCAGCCAGGGGTCGGGCATCGATCTGAGCGCTGAGCGAGCAGGCTTCATTACGAGGTATAACTCGGGCACGAGTGTGGCCCAGAGTCGCAGTTTGGCGTTGCGGGCGCTGACGGAAAGCGCAGCGTTTCGCCAGGTGGAATACAACGGGGCGTTTGTGCTGAGCGAATACTTCGGCTATTTGGGAAGAGATCCGGATGCAGGTGGTTACGCCTTCTGGCTGGACGTGCTGAACAACCGGGAGCCGGGCAACTATCGCTCGATGGTCTGCGCGTTCATAACTTCTGCGGAGTATCAACAGCGGTTCAGCACGATTGTGAGCCGCAGCAACCGCGACTGCGGCCAGTAGGCATCCGCAGATTACGCATATTCATCCGCAGATTACACAGATTATGTAGATTAAGTTAAGGTGCTGGTCCACGCGATAAAACCTGAAAGCGCAACACAGCTCTCTCACTTTTGATCGCTAATCTGCGTAATCTGCGAAATCTGTGGATTAAATGACGGAACCAACGGGCTGGACCCAAATTACTGCGTCACTATTGACGAAGTGTCGCGATCAAGGTTATCGTCCGGCCCTAGGCTGATCCGGGCGTAAACTGCTGAACTGCGTCCCCGCCCCCGGCTATGTCTCTAATACTGACCTTAGCCACGTCTTGATCCGTAAGCACTGGTGGTTGTACTCAGGGCAATAAGCAAAAGACACGGGGTTTACGCGCCAACCGGTGATCGACTGGCGCAACAAACCAAAATGATTTAAAGCCGAGAAGTTGCTATAAAATTGGAAACAGGGCGATAAGGAGCCAATAGATATGGATAACAAGCCGCAAGTGCGTCGAGACGGATTAATCGTGCGGGAGCTTGATAATGAGATTCTGATCTACGATACCGAAACGAATAAGGCCCATTGCCTGAATGAAACGGCAGCCCTGGTTTGGAAAGAGTGCAACGGCCAATTGACTGCGGCAGAGATCACCCGCCGCTTGTCGCAACGTTTGGGGACGAAAATCGACGAGCGGGTAGTCTGGTTTGCGCTCAAGCAGTTCAGCCGGGATCATCTGCTGGCAGAGAAACTGACTGTGCCGGCGGCCTTGATCAGCGCGGGCTTGAATCGGCGCGAGATGGTGCGAGTGCTGGGCCTGGCAGCGGTAGTGGCAGTGCCGCTGGTGACTTCCATTGTAGCGCCCACGGCGGTGCAAGCGGCCACCTGTTTGCCGCCCGGCCAGCCCTGTACCACCAGTGCGCAATGTTGCTCCGGTCTGTGCAGCAACAGCGCCTGCGCCTGATTCAGCTACAAAAAATCGGCCACAGATTAACGCGGATAACACGGATCTGAATAAGAATTGGAAAGGCGCAAAGCCTCTCAACTGCTTAAATTCAGATCCGGTTTTATCTGCGTATCTCCGTGGCTAACTTTATTTCGCCGTGCGCTACTGTTTAGAAAGTCTCTGGGCGGCCAGAGGCTCTGAATCTGATGGCCGTAGACCCGGATCTCGCTCGCTCAAAGGCATGCGCGGCGGTGGCGGATTCGCTACCAGCACTTCCAGCCCAGCATCAATCACTTCATTGATTCTCGACAAGAATACAATTTGCAGGTCCTTGCGCACGTCCTCGGGTATTTCTTCTATGTCTGCCTCATTACGCAGCGGTAACATGATTCGGCGAATCCCGGCGCGGTAGGCGGCTAACACTTTCTCCTTAATTCCACCCACGGGAAACACCAGACCCGACAGAGTAATCTCGCCTGTCATGGCCGTGTCCGGACGCACGCGCCGGCCGCTGTAAAGCGAGGCCAGCGCGGCTGTGATGGTTACACCCGCGCTTGGACCATCCTTCGGAATCGCACCGGCGGGAACGTGGAGATGCACTCCGTAATCCTTGAAGAGCTCCGGACTGAGACCGAACTCAGCCGCATGGGACCACAAATATGACTGAGCCGCTCTGGCTGATTCCTGCATTACTTCACCCAACTGGCCAGTGATGGTCAATCCTCTGCCGCCCGGTAACAGGGTCGCTTCTACAAACAGCACTTCGCCACCCATCTCAGTCCAGGCCATTCCGGTAGCGACTCCGGCCGGCAGGTCTTTGCGTGCCTGCTCAGGATAGAACCTTGGTGGTCCAAGATACTCGGAAATGTCGGCCGCTCCGACCGTAACCTTCTCGGCCTGCCCCTGTGCAATTTTCAAAGCAACTTTACGTGCTACTCTGCCGACATTTCGCTCGAATTGCCGGACACCCGCCTCCCGGGTATACCGGGTAGCAATTAGTTCCAGCGCGTCGTCACGGATCTCCAGTTGATTCTCCTTCAGTCCGTTCTCGGTGATCTGCCGCGGCACCAGATAGCGCCGGGCGATTTCCAGCTTCTCGCGATCGCTGTAGCCGGCAATGCTGATCACTTCCATGCGGTCGCGCAACGCCGGCGGGATTGGACCCAACTGGTTGGCCGTTGCAATGAAGAAAACCTTCGAGAGATCGAACGGCAGATCGAGATAATGATCCCGGAAACTATTGTTTTGTTGGGGATCCAGTATCTCGAGCAGCGCTGAGGAAGGATCGCCGCGGTAGTCTGCGCCCAGTTTGTCGATCTCATCCAGCATCATCACGGGATTGTTTACCGCTGCGCGTCTGATCGACTGGATTATGCGCCCCGGCATTGCTCCTATATAAGTGCGCCGGTGTCCGCGCAGTTCAGCTTCGTCACGTACCCCACCCAATGACATTCTTTCAAAAGGTCTTCCCAGGGCCCGGGCAATGGAACGTCCCAGCGAAGTTTTGCCTACGCCTGGCGGACCCACAAAACAAAGAATCGGGCTCTTTGTGTCGGGGCGCAGCTTAATGACCGCCAGGAATTCGAGAATCCTTTCCTTGACATCCTCTAAACCATAGTGGTCTTCATCGAGTATCCGCCGCGCTTCATTAAGATCCAGTTTATCCTCAACCGACTTTCGCCAGGGCAGCTCGAGCACGTAGTCGAGATAAGTCCTGATCACGTGATAGTCAGGAGCGGCTGGCGGCAGCTTTTCGAGTCGCTTCAACTCGCGCTCGGCTTCGGTGCGAACCTCTTCGGGAAGATCTGCTTTATCCAGCCGCTCACGCAACATTGCAGCTTCCGCAGCCTCACCTGTTTCGTCTTCGCCCAACTCCTTCTGGATTGCCCTCATCTGCTGTCGGAGGATGTAGTCGCGCTGCGCTTTATCCATCTCGGTTTGCGCTTCCGTGGCTATCTTTGAGCGCAGCTGAATGATTTCCAGTTCACGCGCCAGATAGCTATGGGCCAGGCGCAGGAGCTCGTCGGCGGTATTGGCCTCGAGCATCTTTTGCTCCTGCTCAACGCCGAGACTAAGGATCGAGCCGAGAAAATAGGCCAGACGCACAGGTTCTACAGAGCCCAGAACGGCAACGCGAACTTCCGGTGGGACTCCCGGCAGCAGAGCCAGGGCCTGTTGGACCATCGCTTGTACGTTGCGCTTTGTGGCTTCGACTTCCTCGGGATCGACGATCTTAGGCTCGGGCAGGACCTGGACCACCGCTCGGAGGTAGGGATCTTCCTGTTTCCATTCGAGCACCTTTATGCGATCTGTCCCCTGAGCCACGATATGCAGCACATCTTCGACGCGTTCCATCCGCTTAACAATCACGAGCGTGCCGACATCGTAAAGATCCTTGGGACGGCCATCCTGGCCGCCCGTGCTCTCGGGGCGAACCGTAATGCAGGCGATTAACTTTTCCGGCGTCGACAGCGCTGCTTCGACGGCCGCTATCGAGCGTGGTCGCCCAACTGACAGCGGCACAACCGTTTCAGGAAACAAAGTAGTGCTTTGCAGCGGCAGCACTGCCAGCTCAAATGGCGGACGATCGGGTTGCAACGCTTCGGATTCCGCGGGAGCATCCGGCAGTTGGGGTTTTGAAGGATTGTCCTTTTCTTGTGCCATGATTAATTATCCCTACTTGTCAGGAGCAGCCCACGCTCACAATCAGAAAACCATCCCGGTAATCGTGTGCGAGAGAAGCGCTTTCGATCTCGCAGGGAAAATTGATTGTCTTTTCAAAGCGACTGTAGGTTATCTCCATTTGGTGATAGCTGAAGCCCTCGCGATAAAGCGTATCGCGCCGGCACCCGCGAATAAACAAACATGAGTCATTAACCTCAATCTCCAGTTCGTCAGAACAAACACCAGCCAGATCGACTTTTACCAGCCATCCCTCCTTCGTTTTGTACACATCTGCCGATGGGTTCCACAGGCGGCCAGAAGGCCGCACACGCCGGCCCACCTGCATCAGCGAAAAGTCACGATCTGGTTTTGACATGGGGAGAGCATAAGGGAAAGAACTATAAAGGTGCAAAAGGGGAGGCCCAGATCGGCCTCCCTCGAATGCAGTAAACAAGCTCAATCTAACTGAAGATCTTTCGCCAGAATGATGATTCTCGCGAAATATCCTCCAAGGCCTGGGATAGTTCGTAGTCATCTTGTGTCTCTCTGGCGACATCTGCCATCGAGATCATGCCGAGAAGGCGTCCACTGTCGCTGACTACGGGAATGCGCCGGACCTGTTTGTCGCCCATCTTGCGTATCACGTCGACCACTCGATCGTTTGGTTTGGCGGTGTACAGATCGGTCGACATGATTTCCTCAGCTCGCGTTGTAGAGCAGTCCTTATTGTCAGCAACCGCGCGAATGACTATGTCGCGATCGGTAATCAGGCCTGCTAGTTTACCTGAGCGGCTGTAGTTTCGTGTGTCATAGGTTCGCTCTTCAGAGGTCGGCTTCCCGTTGCCGCCGGGTACTTCGTAATCGACAGCCGGGATCACGCCGGTATCCTCTTCTTTCATCATTGTCGCGACCTCACGAATCGTGGTGTCGCGCGTGGCTACGGCGAGATCGCGTGTCATTATCTCGTGACACCGAAGCCGCGAGCGCTCCATTGTGCGATGTTCCCGGAATCCTCGCCGCAGATGTTCCCCGCGGTCATAAAGCGAACCACCGTAACTGTCGCCGTGATATTCACGCTCGGAGCCGCTATATCGGGGTTCGTTGTAATCGTAGTCCGCGCGCTCACCAAACCGTCCCCGGTTGTAATCCGGACGTCGATCGTCTTCATTGAAAGTGCGACCGCGAGAGTAAGGATCGTTGTATCCCCAGGCCTCGCGTCGCTGTCCCCGGCTGTAATAGTCCCTCTCGTTGTCGAGCTCTTCACGATATCTAGCCATTGGTTTCCCTCCTTGCAAGGAAAGTTATTCTCGCTCTCCAGCGAACGAGATTTGCAAAAAACCATAAGTGCTGGGGGCGTGGCGATGGTCGAGGGCGGCCATCGCCTGATGACTACTCGGGGGTGCTGGTTCTAACGGCCGGCCTCCACTTCTGCGATCAATTGAACGCGAGAAGTAATGTCGAGTGTGCCGACTTCGATCGGGGTAGAGGCCAGTTTTGCCTGGCTGGATTCCGCCGAATACCTTGGTTGTGGAGGTTTTGTCGTACCTTCCTCCTGTACCTCTATGATGCGAACGACGCGCCCGCCCAAAGCCTGTGCTATCACCTGCGCTTTAGCGACCGCTTCACGAGTCGCCTCGCCCAGGGCCTGATCTCGCGCGGGCCGGTCTTTTCTTAGCGTGAAAGAAATACCGGAGACATCGTTGGCGCCGGCTTGTGCGGCGGCGTCTATGACGGATCCGACTCGCGTCAAGTCATTCAATGTCACGATGACGCTATTGCGTGCCTCATAGCCCGTGATTGTGGGCGGCTGGTTCTCGCGGTACAAACGCTGGGGTTGCAGGCTGTAGCCGCTGGTTTTGACTTCCGCCCCGGCGCCTGCTGCGGCTTTCAATGCCCGCACCACAGCATCGCTCTTTGTTGCATTCTCCTGCTGCGCGTCGATCGCCCGCTTGGCTTGCGTAACGACTGAAATCGTCAGAATAGCCGTATCCGGCTGGGCCTGCACAATAGAATCACCAGTTACAAGCACGCGGGTCAGACCTTTCTGATCACCGGCACTTTCCGACCCGCGCTGACCTAAGGGACCCATTGTGCGTGCCTCAAACGGCGTGCCCTCCATGTAAGTGGTCATTACGTCTTTGGTCTCTCCGGTCGCTTCAACTTCGGCAGCTTCTTTGAACCATTTCTCATTCTGAAACCGTTGCGCATTCAAAATCAGATACTTGTGCTCACCGTCAACGATCAGCCAACCGCCGGCTTCCACCGTTTTTTGCAGCCGTCCTCGAACGGTAATCTCTTTGGCGAGGGTGTTGCCGGCAACAGCAAAGACGAGCACCATCGCGCTAATCATTCGTAACAGTCGTTTACTCATATAGCTCCTTCATGGTTTTCGGAAATCTCGCGCTCGGAGAGAGTGAAAGTGAGCGCCGCACGAAGAACGCGCCCGCCGGCAATTCTTGCTTGTCCTGGCCCTCGAAAAGGTGTTTTGTTACGATTCACGCGATGCAATCATTCAATACTAAGCACGACAACTTAACAATATCAACGCGAAAAGGTCAGATCATCACTGTTGGCCGCGCTGAAAACTTTCCTGCTGGCCGATGCGCGACCGTTGAGCTGCCTGAAGGAGCTGAACTGGCCCTTTACAATGTGGATGGCGAATTCTATGCCACCAACAATTTCTGTCCTCATCAGGGCGCGCCGTTAGCAGAAGGTGCGCTGTGCGGTTACACGATCGAGTGTGGCTTGCACGGCTGGCAATTCGATGTGCGAACCGGCGAGTGCCTCACCGTTCCTGAACAACTCGAGACGTACCGAGTCATCGCTGAGGATGGATGGATTCGGATTGAGCTGTAATTCTCTAGCGGCAAGCGGAATCAACTACGGTTTTGATTCACCATCATTACCGATCGCCTCAACAGGACAGCAGGTAAGCGCTTCTTCACAAGATGCCTTTTCTTCCTCGGTTTCTGGTTGCTTGAAAACAAACGAGTAGCTGTTTTCGTCCGACCGGGTGAAATTCTCGGGCGCCGTATCGCGGCAGACGTCGCAGTCTATGCAGGTTGAGTCGACGTAGTAAGCGCCTACGACATTTTCTTTTACTCGGTCTTTGCGATCAGGCATGAGATATTTCGATTGGAGGTTGATTTGCGATTGGCTGGAGTAGACGAGACCTTGCGGAAGAATTATTGAAATCAAGAATCGGCAATCGCCAGTAGGCAATTTTCAAGGGTGCGTCATCTCCTCGGGCTTAACGTACTTGTCAAACTCCTCGCCGGATAGAAACCCAAGTTCCACGGCAGAATCTCGCAAACTAATCTTTTTCTTGTGAGCATTCTTGGCAACCTGCGCCGCTTTGTCATAGCCGATGTGCGGATTCAAAGCAGTAACCAGCATCAGGGATTGTTGCAAGTTATGATCGATTTGCTCCCGGTTCAACTCGATTCCGGCAATACAATATTCAACAAAGCCATGACAAGCGTCGTGGAGCAAGCGAATCGAATGCAGCAGATTGTGGATCATCACAGGCTTGAAGACATTTAGTTCAAAGTTGCCTTGCGATCCGGCGAAGGTGATCGTGGCATCGTTGCCAAAGACCTGCACGGCCACCATCGTCATTGCTTCGCTCTGCGTGGGATTCACTTTGCCCGGCATGATGGACGAGCCGGGTTCGTTTTCCGGAAGGATTAACTCTCCCAGGCCTGCGCGTGGACCGGAAGCGAGCCAGCGAATGTCGTTGGCGATCTTCATAAGCGATGCTGCCAGCGTCTTGAGCGAGCCGCTGGCAAAGACAAGCTCGTCGTGGGCCGACAGCGCAGCGAATTTGTTTGGGTGTGATTTGAACGGCAAGCCTGTTAGTTCGCCGATTTTTTTGGCGGCCCGTTCTCCGAATTCGGGATGAGAATTGAGTCCTGTCCCCACTGCCGTACCGCCGATCGCCAGATCGTATAATCCCGGCAACGCCATCTTCAATCGTTCAATGTCACGGGACAAAAGGCTGGCCCAGCCGGACATTTCCTGACCTACTGTCAATGGAGTGGCGTCCTGCAAATGAGTCCGCCCAATCTTAACCACGTCCTTAAATTCGTTGGCCTTTACCTGAATCGCGTCGTGGACGTTCTGTACCTCTGAAATAAGCCGGTTTAGCTCCTCAGCGGCGGCGATGTGCATCGCAGTCGGGAACGTGTCATTTGAAGACTGCGACATATTGACATCGTCGTTCGGGTGAATCGGTTTCTTGCTGCCCTTTATCCCGCCGGCCGCTTCGATGGCGCGATTGGAAATGACTTCATTGGCGTTCATGTTTGTTTGTGTGCCGCTTCCAGTCTGCCACACGCGTAATGGGAAATGTTCATCAAGCTTGCCTGCTATGACTTCGTCGGCGGCGTCCGTGATCAACTTTGCCTTGTCAGACGAGAGTTTTCCGAGCTCCTGGTTGACCAGCGCTGAGGCCTTTTTCAGCAGGCCAAGGGCGCGAATCATTTCGCGCGGCATTTTGTCATCGCCGATATTGAAGTGAATCAGTGAACGTTGGGTTTGCGCGCCCCAGTATTTGTCGTCGGGAACACCGATTTCACCCATCGAATCGGTTTCAATGCGTGTTTTGGGCTGCGGTTGTTCAATTGCCGGGTGTGACATCTGGAGTTTCCTCGATTGGAGAATGACTGGAGCGGCCGGCCCACGGTGCCGAATCAGGCCCCATCTTAATCCCAAAGCAATTCTACATCAGGGCCACGAGCGCCAAAACCTCCGGGGACCTCGCTTGTGACCCAACACGGCGTGTTGGGAGGACTCCTGCTGAACTGCTGTAGTTGAAACTTGCAAGAGGGACAGCCCCTGGTATAGAGTCACACCACAGCTCAGAACCCCCATTTTTCGATTGATTTAGCCGTGACAATGTATCGGATTGCGATGTCTATGGCTGACCTCATCTATGGCTGACCCTGTTACCCGAAATCCCCTTCTCGAGGAAGAACAAGGGCGTGCTCTGATCCTCGTCGTCGAACGCAATCCGGTCGTTCAACGACTGGAGCGCTTTTTTCTTGAACAGGCGGGATACAGTGTGGAATTTGCGAGCGACGGAATCGCTGCGTTGGCACACGCCCGCGAACTTAATCCTCGAATCGTGGTGACCGAAGTGCTGGTGCCCCTGCTTGACGGCCTGAGCCTCTGCCGGGCCTTGAAATCGGATCCTGAAACACGATCCATTGTCGTGCTGGTTTTCAGCCATTTGCACGCCAAAGATCGAGCAACCGAGGCAGGCGCAGATGCTTTCCTGCTTAAACCTTTCGAGGAACAACATCTGATCGAAACGGTCGCGAAGCTCTTACAGTTGACGATCAAAGAAACAGGAGCGTAACCATTGGTCTCCGAAAGACTCAGTACCGGGATTTCCGAATTGGATCAAGTCCTCTTCGGCGGGTTCCCGACCAATACTCTGAACATCATCATGGGCGCTCCTGGAACTGGAAAGACAATCCTCGCTGAACAAATCACGTTCGCCAATTCCAGTCCGCAGTCACCGGCACTTTATCTGACGACACTTTCTGAACCGCTCGAAAAGTTCATAAGCCACGGACAGACTTACGCCTTTTTTGATCCTTCGAAGGTCGCCGAAAGTGTGTTTTACGAAGACCTCGGCTTAATTGTGAGAGAACGAGGGATCGCGGCGCTTCCAGACATAGTTACCGAGATGCTGATTGCGCGTAGGCCACGGCTGATTGTCATAGACTCGTTCAAAGCTCTCATGGAACTTATCGAGGAAAGCCCAGAGCAACGAACAGTCCTGTTTGACCTCGCCTCGGTCCTGGGTGCCTATCAATGTACGAGTTTTATCGTCGGCGAATACACTGAAGAAATGATGGCTGATCTCCCGGAGTTCGCCGTAGCAGATGCAATCCTGTCGTTGCTAAAACATGCCACCGGGGTGCGGGAACACCGCTTTCTAAAGATAGAAAAACTGCGCGGTTCGCAGTCCCTTCCGGGAATGCATGCATTTGCTATTCGGGATTCCGGAATTGAGGTTTTTCCACGGCTGCTGACACCGCAGACCTCGCCGGACTACGACCTCGATGTCGAACGAGTAAGCACAGGCATCAAGGGATTGGATGACATGGTGGCAAAAGGGTTTTGGCGGGGCAGCACGACGTTGGTGGCCGGCCCCAACGGCTCAGGTAAAACCGTGATCGGTCTTCACTTTATACGCGAAGGGATTCTTCGCAACGAGCCGGGAGTGTACGTCGGTTTCCAGGAGAACCCGGTGCAGTTGGCACGAATAATCACGAACTTTGGCTGGGACTCAGCAGCTATGTTCCGCGATGAGAATTTTGAGCATATGTACCGGTCGCCGGTGGAGATGCAGTTGGACAATGTCGCAACTGAATTAATGCGACGCGTGCGGGGAGGAAAGATCAAACGTGTAGTTATCGACGCCCTGGGGGATCTCCGGAAGAGCAGCTCGGATGAACAACGGTTTTCTGAGTTTATGTATGCCTTGACCCAATGGTTTGCGGTACAAAACGTCACCTGTTTAATGACTTTTGGCCTCCACTACGGCGTGCAAGGGCAGGACGTCAGCGACGAAGAGATCTCGAACCTCAGCGATAATATCGTCCTGCTTCGTTTCCAGCAGGGTCCGGAGGTAAAGCGAGCCGTGAGAATTATTAAGACACGCGGCAGCACGCACGATCATCGCGAGCAGATTATAGACATCAGCAATAAAGGTATGCGCATCACACCGCGCTGAACGAACTTGGGAATCATGTCCAGTCAATCATCCGCCGAAAAGTCCTCGTTTGCCCGACTCGCGAGCATCAACCGGGCAATCACCACCTCGCTAAGTTTTAACGAGGTTTTGAACCTCATCGTCACCAATGCCGCGGAATTGTTTTCCGCCGAGACAACGATGGTCTTGTTGACCGATGAACGCGGTACGTTGCGAGTTGAGGCTGCGCTGGGACTTGACAGTGAGAAGGTTAGGGACTTCTCAGGACGTATGGAGGAGTCCGTAATCAGGGATCTCTCAAATCGCATTGGCACTGGAAAAAATCTGGTCGGGGCGCCGGTGGTCGTTAACGGCTCCCTCGACGGCTTTTTGGCGATCGTTCGTGAAGCTGAGCTGACACCTGACCAGCACTGGCAGTTTTCCGCCCTTGCTGATCAGGCAGCGATTGCTCTTAACAATGCTCGTTTACACGAACTACAGACGCGCGAAGCTTTACGCCAGCGCGATGAATCAGTAGCGGCGTTGCGAGAGTCTGAACGGGAAGTAAATATCCTGCTGGATAGCATTACAGATCTTTTTTATCACCTTGATCAGGAATTTCGGTTCACCGATATCAATAGCCGCGCCGAAGAAGTGATGGGCAAGCAACAAGCGGACGTGTTGGGAAAAGTCATCTGGGATGTATTCCCTCAGTCGCGCAATACGCTATTTCGTGCCCAGCTCGAGGCTGCGATGAACGATCAGATGGCCGTGCATTTTGAAACCGAGTCTCGCAGCGCGGGTAGCTGGTTTGAAGTGCATGCCTATCCATCCAATAACGGATTGTTTGTGTATCTGCGTGACGTCACGGAGCGGAAGCATTCCGAGCTTGCAACTCGCCATCTGGCAGCTATCGTCGAGTCTTCGGACGATGCGATTATCAGCAAGGATCTAAACGGAATAATCACCGGTTGGAACAGCGCTGCTGAGCGCATTTTCGGTTACACAACGGAAGAGGCGATTGGCCGGTCAATCACCATGTTGATTCCCGCTCACCTTCTGGATGAAGAGACGAAAATCCTTGAGCAGATTCGCAAGGGAGGACGAATCTCGGATTTCGAGTCCATTAGAGTGGGGAAAGACGGCCGGCTGGTCGACATCTCACTTACGGTGTCTCCTATCCGTGACGAAGATGGAAGAATTATAGGCGCGTCAAAAATCGCGCGTGACATAACAGAGAGGAAGCTCGCCGAGCAGGAGATCCGTTTTCAGGCCCACTTGCTGAATGTGGTCGAACAAGCTGTAATTGCGACCGATCTGGAGGGTAAGATTCAGTATTGGAACTCTTATGCGGAGTGGCTTTACGGCTGGTCAGCGGAAGAGGCGATTGGCTCGAACATTCTGGATCTCACCCCGGCGCCCGCGGCGTTGGACAAAGCGAACGAAGTCCTGATTGTTTTGCGTCGGGGAGACAGCTGGTCAGGCGAGTTTCTTGTGCGCAGGAAGGATGGCACTTCGTTTCCCGCCCTGGTAACCGATTCTCCAATCTTCGAAAACGGCGATTTGATTGGGATCGTCGGAGTTTCGGTGGACATTAGCGAACGCAAGCGCGGCGAAGAAGAGCGAAACAAACTACTTGCAAGCGAGCGCGAGGCGCGCGAGGAAGCGGAGAAGGCAAACAATCTAAAGGATGAATTTCTGGCCACGCTGTCGCATGAACTTCGCAATCCCCTGAATGTGATTCTTGGTTATTCAGAAGTGCTGCTGCGCAGCGACGAGGCGCGAAACTCGCCCTTCTTGCAGCGTGCAGCCGAGATTCTGAAGCGTAATGCTCAGTCGCAATCTCAGCTGGTGCGAGATCTGCTGGATCTTTCCCGACTTCACACCGGTAAGCTGTCGCTTAATCGGGAGGCGGTGTCTTTGCCGGCGATAATAAGCAATGCCGTCGAAACAGTTCGCTCCGAAACTGCCGCAAAGAATGTCAAACTAAGAGTCTTGGCGTCGGACACTGTGTTGTTTGTTGATGCAGATCCCTTAAGACTCGAACAAGTGATCTGGAACCTGCTTAATAACGCAGTGAAATTCACGCCTGCTGATGGTGAGGTTGTAATAGGTTTCGAGGCTCACAAGGAAGAAGCATGCCTGTTCGTCGAGGATAATGGCCAGGGTATAGATCCGGATTTTATGCCCCACGTGTTTGAAATGTTCCGCCAGGCAGATGCCACCAGCAGCAGAAGTCATGCAGGACTGGGGATCGGCCTGGCGCTGGTTCAACAGCTGATTGGTTTGCACGGCGGCAGAGTGGCTGTAGCTTCTGAAGGGCGCGGGAAGGGCACGAAGTTTACGATCACAATCCCTCTCAGTGACGAAGTGGGCCCGGCAGTTTCAAGTGAACCACGAGTTGGAACGGGGGTCTTAAATCATCTGAAGCTTTTAATTGTAGATGATTCGGCCGATACGATAGACATGCTGCGACGTTTGCTTGAAATGGATGGGGCGCGGGTCAAGTCAGCTCGCAGCGGGGCTGAAGCTCTATGCGTCGCCGGAGAGGAAGATTTTGATGTGATCCTGTCGGACATCTCAATGCCCGGGATGGATGGCTTTGAATTCCTTCGCCGGTTGCGGAGAATTCCTGGCCAAAAGGACGTGCCCGTATTTGCGCTGACCGGGTTTGGCCGCGCAGCAGATATCGAGCGAGCGGCGAGAGAAGGATTCTTCACACATGTCACTAAACCAATTGCTGCCGAACCGTTAATCGCCACATTGAGCAGAATCACTCCTAAGAAGCCTCAAAAGGAGTATGCGAAGCAGAGATAGCCGCTACTCTTCCCAGACAAGAGATTACTCAACAGGCGAGCCGCTCTCTTTCCAGGCCTTCCACCCTCCGGCCATTGAAAAGACGTTGGTGTAGCCCATCTTCTGAAGCACGTCTGCGGCGAGTGCTGAGCGATAGCCGCCGCCACAGTAAAGGATCAGTTCTGTCGTCTTGTCCGGTACGCGTGCTTCAATATCGCGTTCAATGACGCCTTTTCCCAAATGTTCGGCTGCTGCTGCATGCGCAGCTTCCCACTCGTTGTCTTCGCGTACGTCGATCAACTTCGCTTTTGGATTGGCCGCGAATCGCTCTTTTGTCTCGGAAACGGTCAACTCGCGAATGCGAAGCTTGGCATCGTGGACCAGCTTGAGAAAGCCTTCGGAATGCTTCATCTGAGATCATCTCCCTTGAGTGCGGCGACTGTTCGCCGATTTTTGTTGGGCATACTCTACTGTACCAAAGCGCTCACAAGGCAGCGCACGCCGAGCGGGTTTCTTATACTCTATCTCCGGGACTGCAATTGGCCGGGCGGCAGGTTCCAGCTATAATGGCATTCTTCAAACAGCTCTAATACCAAAAGCGAGCAACAATGGAGGCAGCTTTCGCCCGATCGTTTGCTACTCATTACTGACGCTCGTATTCGGGAGAGGATTCTTGTCTTGGCCAACGAACAATTTGACGTAACGATTATTGGTAGCGGTCCGGGCGGCTATGTGGCCGCAGTGCGAGCCGGCCAACTGGGTCTTAAAACAGCGCTGATCGAAAAGGATACCCGGTTGGGCGGCACCTGCACTTTGCGAGGATGCATTCCCACGAAGCAGATGCTCATGTCGGCGCATGTATACGAACAGATGAAACATGCGGCAGACTTTGGCGTGCAGGCCTCTGAGATTCAGCTCGCCTTTGCCGATGTGCAAAAACGTAAGGAAAAAGTGGTGCTCAAGAACTCCAAGGGCATTGAGTACCTGATGAAAAAGAACAAAGTCACGGTCATCAAGGGTACCGGAAAACTGGTTCTGCCGGGGAAGGTCGAGGTCAGCGGCGAAGACGGAAAGAAGCAGACAATTCAGACCAAGGCAATCATCATCGCCACGGGTTCGGCTGTTAAACCTATTCCCGGTTTCGATACGGATGGTGAGCGGGTTGTCAACAGCGATCATATTCTTGAATTGAAGGACACGCCTAAGTCACTGATAGTCATGGGTGCCGGAGCTGTTGGGGTTGAGTTTGCTTCTGTCTATTCGCGGTTTGGTGCCGAGACTACGATCGTTGAATTGTTGCCACGTCTGGTGCCGCTCGAGGACGATGAGGTTTCGAAAGAGTTTGAGCGCAGCTTCCGGAAGCGCGGAGTCAAGTCCCAGGTTGACACGAAACTCGATAAGCTCGAAAAGACCGAGAGTGGAATCCGTGTAAGTGGCAAAACATCCAAAGGCGAGGCCGTGACGCTGGAGGCTGAAATGCTGCTCGTGGCGGTCGGACGCATGCCCTACACAGCAGGCCTGGGTCTTGAAGGCACCAAGATAAAGGTGGAAAGGGGATTCATTCAGGTCAATGAGTACATGCAGACCGCGGAGCCCGGCGTTTACGCCATCGGTGACGTGGTGCCAACCCCCTTGCTTGCCCACCTGGCATCGAAAGAAGGCATCGTCGCAGTAGAACACATTGCCGGGGACAAGAATGTCCGTCCTATAAACTTGCGACTGGTTCCAAATTGTACGTACTGTGATCCGGAAATTGCCTCAGTTGGCCTGACGGAAGCAAAAGCACGCGAGATGGGTTACAAAGTAAAGGTCGGCAAATTTCCTTTTTCCGCATCCGGTAAAGCACGAATCCTCGGTGAAGAAGAGGGCTTTGTGAAGGTTGTGAGCGAAGAAAAGTACGACGAAATTCTGGGCGTGCATATCCTTGGCCCGCACGCCACCGAATTGATCGCTGAGGCTTGTGTGGCTATGCAACTCGAATCAACCGCGGAAGAACTGGGTCGCACAATGCACGCGCACCCCACAGTCTCAGAAGCCGTCATGGAGGCTGCCGAAGCTGTTCATGGTCTGGCGATTCATATCTGACAAAATCCCGATCTACTAAAGCACAAAACGGAATAAGCTAACATTTTGACACTGATGGAAAACAGGGAAACAAAGAGGAAACCCGAGGGCGAAAACAGGGATCGCCGGCGCCGGCGACCACCCGGACGCCATATGCGCATCAGTACAAAGTACGCGCCGCGCAAACCGCAGGATGGGCAAGCGCTGAGTTGTACGATCGAGACTACGCTTCAGCCGGCGCAGATGCTGGAGTTGTATCGGTATCTGAAGCTAACCAGACTGGTGGAAGAGCGCCTGGTTAATCTATATCGCCAGACGAAAGTCGTTGGCGGAGTGTTTCGCTCCCTTGGTCAAGAGGCTACGGCTGTCGGCAGTGCGTACGCGCTGGAGCCAACCGATTTTGTCACCCCACTGATACGAGATCTCGGCGCAGTGCTCGTGAAGGGCATCCGCCCGCGCGACATTTTTGCTCAGTACATGGCGAAATCCGGAGGCCCGTCCGGTGGACGCGATCTCAACATTCACTTTGGCGACATGCAAAAAGGTTTCATCGGACCCATCTCACATTTGGGCGACATGATTCCGGTCATGACCGGAATACTTCTGGGTGCTCGACTGCAGAAGCAAAGGATTGTCGGCATTGCCTACATCGGGGACGGAGGGATGAGTACGGGCGCTTTTCATGAAGGACTGAATTTCGCCGCGGTGCAGCGTCTGCCACTGCTGGTGATCGCCGAATACAATCATTACGCTTACTCGACTCCGACAAATTTACAAACCGCAGTCAGAGATCTGGCAGAAAAAGCTGCTGGTTACGGAATTCCCGCGCACATAGTTGACGGTAACGACATCATTGCCTGTTATGAAGTGACTAAGCGGGCCGCTGAATTTGCTCGCCGCGGTGGAGGCGCTGTCTTGATTGAGGCCAAAACTTACCGGCGCAAGGGGCACGCTGAGCACGACGATCAAAGATACGTGGCTCCCGGTGAGATCGAGTGGTGGGAGAAACATAATGATCCGGTTGATCGCTATGAGCGCTACCTGGTTGCGCGGGGTATCGCCACCAAAGAAAAGCTCGAGGAGATAACGGCGGATGTCCAGCGCGAAATAGAAGAAGATTGTGCCTGGGCCGAGAGCTCGCCGATGCCGGATCCGGAAACGGCAGCTTACCGGGTATTCGATAATGACCTCGTGGCGCCGGCCCTGCGACCAGAAGTGTTAGCCAAGTAACGCGAGCTGACAGCTTGCGTTGCTGCATCGGCGCATAATCTGGTGTGCTGCCGCAGCGAGCCAAAAGGTTAGCATGTAACGCAAGCTGACAGCTTGCATGGGTTCAGCAGCACGCAAGCTAACAGCTTGCGTTACGCCGGATCTTGAAGGAGAGATATACGACTTGAATAATACCGCAACTGCCGCAAAGAAAGATCACAAGTCAGCGCGACCGCAACGTGGCGGCGTTGCTACTCTTGTCGAAGCGATCCGCCAGGGTATCTGGGAGGAGATGGAGCGTGATCCAACCGTGTTCGTCATTGGCGAAGACGTAGGTGCTTACGGCGGTGCGTTTAAGGTCACGGATGGACTCATCGACGAATTCGGCAAGGCGCGCGTGATTGATACCCCGATCTCCGAAGGGGCTATTGTCGGCGCAGCGTGCGGGGCGGCATTGATGGGAATGCGACCGGTGGCTGAGTTCCAGTTTATCGATTTCATCTCGGCGGGCTTTGACCTGTTGACTAACTATGCGGCCAAGAGCCGTTATCGCTGGGGTGGCGGTATTGCCGCAGTCTTTCGCGGTCCATGTGGTTCCGGAGTGCGATCGGGGCCCTTTCATTCGTTGAACCCAGAGTCATTTTTCCTGAATACTGCCGGCCTTAAGATTGTCGAGCCTGCAACCGCTTACGATGCAAAGGGACTGATTAAAGCAGCCATCCGAGATCCTGATCCTGTCTTGTTTTTCGAACACAAGAAACTGTATCGGCTGCCTCGTTTGCGCGAAGAGCTTCCGGCAGATGATTACATCGTGGAGATCGGCAAAGCTCGAACGGCGCGAACGGGACGCGATCTCTCAATTGTTACATTTGGCGCCATGGTCCTGACGGCGCTGGATGCGGCTGAGGAGCTCGAGAAAGAGGGTCTCGACGTCGAGGTCATCGATCTCCGTACGCTGGCGCCTCTGGATAAAGCGGCCATTCTCGCCAGTGTGAAAAAAACGAGCCGCGCATTGGTATTACACGAAGCTTCGCGCACCGGTGGGATTGGCGGCGAGATCGCAGCGACGATTGCCGAAGAGGCGTTTGAATGGCTGGATGCGCCGGTCGTTCGCGTAGCCTCACTTGATACACCGGTGCCATATTCGCCGCCGCTGGAGGACTACTACTTGCCGCAGACAAAGGACGTACTTGAAGCGGCCCGCAAGCTTGCGGCTTATTAAGAAGTACGACGCAAGGGTCTGGAGAGAATATGAGTACTGAAGTGGTAATGCCGCAGATGGGAGAGTCTATCGCGGAAGGAACGATCACCAAGTGGCTGAAGAATGTTGGAGATCACGTCGAACGCGATGAACCGTTGTTCGAGATATCCACCGACAAAGTAGATGCGGAAATCCCGTCTCCGGCGGCAGGCACGCTCCGCGAAATTCGCTTCAAGGAAGGCGAAACCGTAGAAGTGAATACCGTTGTGGCCGTTCTTAACGGTGGCGCAGCGGCGTCTGGCCCTTCTTCTTCTGCGGCTGAGCCGAAAGCCGCTGCTGAGGTGTCCAAGCCAGCTTCTGACGAAGTCCCTGTCCGCGAAGAGGCGCCCAAAACTATCACGCAACCTGCTTCCCCGCCACCCGCACCGCCCTCTGTAGAGACACCGGTAGCGAGAGCTGCCGATAAACCTGAGCGGCCCCAGCAAGTGACAACCCCTCCTGCGCGTCCGGCTGCCGCGGCGCCAGGCGGCAACGGCGGGCGAACCGCAACGGCCGAAGAGCTTAGGCGAACAAAATCAAGTCCCCTGGTCCGAAACATTGCGAAGGAACACGGTATCGACATCAACCGCCTCGAAGGCACAGGGATGAGTGGTCGGGTGACCAAGAACGATATCCTCAGCTTTATCGAATCCGGACCATCCGCCAATGCACCAGTCGCGCCATCGGCAGCAAAGATCGCCGGCCCAACACTGCCTACCGCGCCACCCGCCAAGCCGGCCGAGGGAGACCGGGTTGAGCAGATGAGCGTGATGCGCAAGAAGATTGCCGAGCACATGGTAGTCTCGCGCCGCACCTCGGCTCACGTTACTACCGTCTACGAAATCGACATGACCCGGATAGCGAAACTGCGCGAGCAAAATAAAGACTCGTTTCAGCAACGTACCGGCACGAAGTTGACGTTCATGCCGTTCATCTTCCAGGTAATTACCAGTGCCCTGCGGAAGTTTCCAATCTTCAACGCTCAGGTCAGTGGAGACCAGATTATCTATAAGCGAGACATCAATTTAGGTATGGCGGTGGCGCTTGACTGGGGATTGATTGTGCCGGTAATCAAGCGGGCTGATGACCTGTCAATTTCGGGGTTGGCTCGCGCCGCTAACGATCTCGCAGACCGTGCTCGGACCAAGCAACTGAAGCCGGATGAAGTAGGAGGCGGCACTTTTACGATTACGAATCCCGGAGTCTTCGGTGGTTTATTTGGCACTCCCATCATAAACCAGCCACAGCTGGCGATTCTCGGGGTCGGCAAAATCGAGAAGCGCCCCAGGATCATGACAACCGATGAAGGCGATGATTTCATTGCCATTCGCTGGATGACGTATTTCGCCTTGAGCTTTGATCATCGTGTGATTGACGGGGCGGATGCCGAACGCTTTTTGGCCTACGTGAAGGAACAGTTGGAGGCGGGTGAGTTCTCGTTATAAGTAACTCATTCTGGAATTTCGTGTATTTCGTGGATATTGAAAGACTGGCAAGATGCGCAACTTAAGTTGGCGGCTGGTCTAAGTTTCTGAGTTTTTAAACGTGGTGAACAGTCTGAAATTTGTCAGATTTGTCACCACGTTTTTCTTTATAAACAGCCTGTTATTGCGATCGAGTGGCAATTAGATGAAGAATCGCGGGTTAACGGCTAAGGGTCTTGACATCACTGAAAGTGTGGTCTATGAAGATGTCCACCGACGTTCGATTGCAAAAAAAGCGATCAGAACCCGACGTCTGAGTAAGGAAGAATCCCGGCCCGCGTTGAAGCGTGCCTTATTGAGTTTAACACGAAGGAGAGACGCTTATGAAATTCCCGAAGTTCAAGATGTTTTCCTCCCTGATAGTAGTTTTAGGCCTCCTAACAGTTTTCGCTGCCGTTGCGGTGGCTCAGGACACAACCAGCCCGGCGGGTTCACGGACCGTCGCCAGCGGCCAAAAAATGAAGGTCAAAGGGGTTGTGATTCGGCGTGATGCCGATACCTTTGTCGTCCGCGATGCCAACGGAGTAGACACTACGGTGCGGCTTGATGACCGGACCAGCGTCAAGTCAAAGGGTGGATTTCTGCGAAGTGGAAACAATTTCGCACAGACCAATATCCTTAGAGGCTTGAACCTGGAAGTCGAAGGTAGAGGTAACGCCTCCGGCGAGTTGGCTGCCGAAAAGGTCCGCTTCAATGAAGCCGATTTCCGTGTCGCCCGGGCTGTTGAATCACGCGCTGCGCCACTGGAAGATCGCGCCAGCACGACCGAGAGGAAACTGAGCGATGTCGAGGAAAATGCCCGGCGTCTTTCCGGTCAAATGGACGAACTCGCTGCTGTAGCCAACACTGCAAAGGGTGGCGCGAAGGCCGCCCAGGAAACAGCTGATGCAGCCGTAGCCGGCGTGAATGCCACCAACGATCGCATCTCCGCGCTTGATGATTACGAGCCGCAGACAGTAACGGCCGTCAATTTCAGGACCGGCAGTTCGATTCTTTCCCCGGACTCCAAGACCAAGCTTGACGAAATTGCCACCAAGGCAATGAACGCCAAGGGTTATGTTCTTGAAGTTTCCGGATATGCCGATGCGACTGGCAGCGTGAACCTAAATCGCGCGCTCAGTCAACGTCGTGCTGATGCGGTAATTCGCTACCTCGTGGAGAACCATAGCATTCCGCTAAGACGGATCGTTACGCCTTACGGCTATGGGGAATCGCATCCGATAGCGGACAATACTTCGCGCGAAGGCCGTGCTGAAAACCGGAGGGTGGAGATCAAGCTGCTGGTGAACAAAGGTCTCACCCAGCCTGCTCCTGCGGTTTCGGGCAGCCGAGGTGAATAAGGAGAAGAACTAAATTTTGAAGATAGGTGCAACTTTTGCCGCACCAACTTCACCCAAGAGCCATGAGTCGTGCCGTAGGCATAACACAAAGTTAGGAGACATGCTCTTGGCCGGCATCGGCCCGCGGCATGAACGTGGCTTGATTACTGCTAAACAGATTTGGGGAAGACATCTGGGGCCGACGCTCGTCATCGGAGTGTTGGCCCTCTTTTTACTTCTGCCGGTAGCCAAAGGGCAAACAGTTACCGATCTCGGCCCACCTCCACCCCCACCAACGCCAAAACCAACGCCGAAGCCAAAACCTCTTACGGACGAGGATTTTGACGTTATTCGCGTTACTTCAAACCTTGTGATGGTTCCGGTGGCGGTCGTCGATTCCACCGGTCAGCCAGTTCGAGGTTTGACGGTCGGAGATTTTCGGCTCGAGGAAGAAGGACGTTCTCAGGAGATCGCCCAGATCGGAGATCCGGAAGAAGTGCCGCTGGACATTGCTTTGCTAATCGACGTCAGCGGCAGCACCAATAACCGTTTTGATTTTGAGAAAGAGGCCGCAGCTCGCTTTCTTCAGCGCGTTCTCAAACCAGCGGATCGGGCAAGTATTTTCATTATCGATCGCACACCCATCATTGCCCAGACGGGAGCAACCGCCGCTGCCGCCACCTCTGGACTGATGTCAGTGCAACCCGCGTCCGACAAAGGCCCTACGGCATTCTTCGATACTGTCGTCGAGGCTGCCCAGTATTTGCTGGAGAAGGGTGCTCCCCGTCATCGACGAGTGATCCTGGTGATTTCAGATGGAGTCGACAACTTCAGCGAGAGAATCAAGAAACTGATTGGAACTACCCGTGAGGAACAAGACTCAGTGGCGCCAGACGTGAAGTCGCGAGTCTACAATCGTGCTTTGGCCGAAGTGCAACGCGAAGTGCAACGCGCAGATGCCGTGTTTTATTCGATCAATCCAGCAGGGAACACTATGCATCTGAATGTCATGACCAAGCGGGGCCAGGAAGGAATGGAGCAAGTCGCGTTATCGACGGGCGGAACGGCCTTTGTTCCGGAAAAAGAAGAGGACCTGGCTTTAGTCTTTGATCGCATCGCCTCAGAGCTTCGCGCGCAGTACCTCCTTCAGTACTACTCGAATTCACAAACTGCCGGCACACAGTTTCGGCGCATCGCTGTAGCTGTGCCTACCCGACCACAGGCAAGAGTGCGCGCGCGCCAGGGCTACTATCCGAAACAGAGCAAAGTCGAGACGCAAAAGGCAAAAGACGAGAAACGGACGCCGTAGTACACCTTGCTCTTCCAGAGTCCTGCTATTTCATCATCCTCTATTTCATCATCTCTAGCAGAACGTCAGTTAACCGGTTAACCACCTCGAGCAGCGACCTACCTGCCTGATCAAACTGATTCGCCGCAGCAAGGTCTTCCGCCTTGGCGGCTCCCGACGCTACACCGGCCAGCCGGATGTAGTAGCGGTTGAGCTCGGGGTTGCTCCTGAAGTCGAGCTCCAGTTTGTCCAGTCCTTCGCGCACATTTCTCAGGCTGGTTCTAACTGTAGCCTTGCTCTTTTGGGTTTGTTCAACGACAGCCGGAGAAGCATCGTTACGTTGCGCAGCGGCATCGGCAGCCTCAATTCCCTTGGCCACGCCTCCGAGTAGATAAATAAAGCGGGTCAGAGTCTTTAGCTGTTCCGCCACCCGCGCCGCTCCGGCGCGCACTGCTTCAGATTTCCGTGCGGTGGTCGTAGGGGAAGGTCTTGCAGCTGTACGCCTTCTTGTCTGGGCCAGTGCCCCAGGGTACGCGATGACCAACAGCGCCAGGCAAACGAGTATTCGTTTCAATTTAGTTTCTCCAATCTATCTTTTGTTAACGTCAAGCTATTATTGCTTGGGCCGCTCGTCAAGCCCGGCGGAACATTCTCATTTCCCCCCCTTTATCTGCAATGCACTTAGCCTGCTAGAATGAAGAGGAAGAACAGGTCTGGTTGTACCTGATGAGCAAAAGAAAACTGGTTGTAAAACGTCTTGGTCGTTTGAGTTATGGCGACGCTTTGGCTTTACAAAAACAGATAGAGCGCGCGGTGCAAACTGGTCAGCAAGAAGATACGCTGCTCCTGTTGGAGCATCCACACACGCTGACCATTGGCCGGCGCGGGGATGAATCCGGAGTGCTCTTGTCGCAGCAAAAGTTAGCCGCGCGCGGGATTGAATTGTTTGAAACTAACCGGGGTGGCAAGGTCACGTACCACGGCCTGGGCCAAGTCGTCGGCTACCCAATTATTAAGCTTAGTCCCGATCGAGAGGATGTTCATCGTTACGTCCGGGAATTGGAAGAAGTGCTAATCCGCACGATGCAGGATTTTGACATCGAGGCATTCCGGATAAATGGTCTGACCGGCGTGCATACTCAGCAGGGAAAGGTAGCGGCGATCGGCGTGCACATGGCGCGCTGGGTCACCACGCATGGCTTTGCGCTGAACGTCAACACTGATCTGAGTTACTTTGATCTAATCGTTGCCTGTGAAGGCGAGCCGGTGACCTCAATGAAGCGGTTGCTGGGACGTAAGGTTGACATGACCCTGGTTGAAGACTGCATAGTTGCCCACTTCAGCGACGTTTTCGAAATGACTCCTGACGATGTCCGGCATAATAGACGGCAACGGAGTAGGTAGAATATCTGAGTCTGAACGAACTTTCATAAATGCTTACGCTCGAAAAAATTCAGGAAGCGCGCGAACGCATCAGTTCGCGTATTCACCACACACCAGTTTTTACTTCAAGGGCTTTCAACGAAGCAACCGGCAAGAACGTCTTCTTCAAATGCGAAAACCTCCAGCGCGCCGGCGCCTTTAAGATCCGCGGCGCGACTAACAAAATTCTTTCCCTGAGCGCCGAAGAAAAGCGACGCGGGGTAGCTGCCTTTTCGTCAGGTAATCACGCACAGGCGGTGGCCCTGGCTTCACGCGAAGCGGGAATCCGGGCAACGATAGCGATGCCGTCAGACGCCCCTAGAAACAAAGTTGCTGCCACCCGAGACTACGGCGCGGAGATCGTTTTCTATGATCGGCACAATCAGGATCGTCAGGCGGTTGCGCTTGATATTGCCGAGCGGGAGCAGCGAGTCATGGTGCCGCCGTATGATGATTACCTGATTCTCGCTGGACAGGGTACCTGCGGACTGGAGTTTATCGAAGACGTTCCTAATCTGGATTCATTGCTCGCGCCGTGCAGCGGTGGCGGCCTGTTTGCTGGGGTGAGCACAGCCGTAAAGGGAGTCAATCCTCGGATTCGCTGCTTTCCAGTCGAGCCGGATACGGGCGATGACACCCGCCAGTCTTTTCTCACAGGCGAAAGGGTCATCATTCCGCCGCCGCCGACCATCGCCGACGGCCTGCGGGTGCAATCGCCGGGAGCGCTGACATTTCCCATTACTCAGCAAAATGCTGAAGACGTGCTGACCGTTTCCGACGAGGAAATCCTTGAAACAATGCGCTTTTTGCTCTTTCGTATGAAGTTGCTGGTCGAGCCTTCGGGCGCCGCGGCGGCAGCGGCCGTGTTTTTTCAGAAGTTGCCGAAGGACACGCGAAATGTGGGAGTAGTTCTGTCGGGCGGAAACGTGGACGGTGAGATCCTCGCGAAGGTCTTCGCTGAACAGTAGGAGTCTTAGAGTCTGGAGTCTTGGAGTCTGGAATAGTCGAACACTCAAGACACCCAGACTTCCGAGACACTTCTTCCTTTCGGTAGCTATGTCCCCAACGACCCTTTGGCATTTTCTTCCCCTGGGTTACCTTCTGTCGATCCTCGTCGAAACACCGATCTTGATAGGTGGACTATCCCCGCGTCATTCGTTGTCTCGGAGACTCGGCGCTGGTTTGTGGCTAACGACCTGCACGTATCCTATTGTGACTTTGGTATTGCCGCTTCTCTTCATAAATCACTCGAGGACCGCGTTTCTGATTGTCGCTGAGACCTTTGCCCCGGTTGCCGAGTGTGGCTTGTTCTGGTTGGCATTCGGCGGGAAAACAGAGTTTCACAAGAGGTCGATGTGGCGTGACTTCGCGGCGATTGTAGTGGCGAACCTGGCTTCGTTTCTGGTCGGCGAGGTATTCAACCTCAATGACTGGTTCGGCATGCTCGGCTGAGAAACTTAAAACCAGCCGCAGATTAACGCCGAGACGTGGATCAGAAATCAAAACGGTCCACGACATTAATCGAAATTTAGGCTTCAAGATTCTCAGACTCCAAGACTCCAAGGCTTTTAAATCATCCTCAGAAGAAACGGCGCCTCTGCCAACACATGTGCAATGGCCACAGTGAAGTAAATATCGCGCGTCGTCGAGTAATCCACTGCGAAGCCAAACCAGAGCAGCGCGACAACAAACACTCCCATCAACAACGTCGCTCCGACCACACGCGGAAATCCGAGTGGATGCCTTGCAAGCGGAACAGTTTTTACATCCCAGAAGCCGGCTGGCTTCCCAATCATCGGCAAGGCGACGAGCCAAACGCCGTAGTGCAACATCTCCAGAAAAACATGGACCGAGACGAGTAGATGGCTCGACATGTGCGGCAGGAGCTGGGCCCCGGCATGTTGTGTGATGCGCCAAAACAATCCGTTATCATCGGCGAGTGGGGAGCTTCTGGTGAGCTGCCAGCCCATTCCCACAATGATTAAGGGCAAAGCGCAAAGGCTACGACGATAAGCCGGTAGCCATTCAGGACGGGTTCGGCGCAAATGGCGGTCCAGGAACCAGAGAGCTACGAGGGGGTGGAGGTAGACGATTGCCAGGCTGAAGAGTTGCGGCACAACCCAGTTCACCGAAATCAGAATGAACATGACCGGTATCGTCAACGACCAGTCTCGCGTGTGTCTCTGTTTCCCACGCAACCACACGAGCAAACCCGTCCAAAAGAGCATTAGTGTGTTCCAGGCGGCGAGTGGGATGGTCCAGTCCCCGCCCGGCCAGAGGTTGAGGTTATAAAGCAGTGGAAGCGAGACATAGCTCACCGTTAACAAACCGATTCCACTAAAGGCGGCAAGGAAGAAAGTCCGCGAGCGACCAAAACGGACAGGCAAACGCAACAGGAAGTAGCGCAGCTCGAACCAGTTGTGTGGTCCGGCAAAGAGAAACAGAGTCACTACGGAAACCTGTAGCGGCAACCAGCTCGCGAGCAGCGCCGAAACAGCGACACATACAGCTAAAACGTAGACGAAGCCGTTTACGCTCAAGTGCGCGCCGCGTTTGGTTGATTGCCAACGTGGCAGCTTGATCTCGGCAGCTTGTTGCACCGCTTACTCCTCGCCCGGGGTTCGGCTGGTCTTTCGCAGCGGCACTATCAGCTTGATAGTTGAACCTTCGGGAACCACTACGATGTCAATTCCACCTCGCGTGGTCCTTCCTTCAGTCAAAGCAGCGGGAAGACCTTGCCAACGTAAGTATCCTGGGGGGCCCGCGTTTGCGCGGGTGATGATGGTCGCGGCGCCAAGAATAGCCAACCCGAGCACCAGCGCCGCCGTAATTCGCTGTTTCCGCTGCCCGGAGCGTGCGAACCATACACCCGCAAAAGAGAACGACAGAAACAGAAAGAGGCCCGCAACAATTGTGCGGGGAGAACTGTGGGCAATGCGCTGCGCCAGGCTTGGGTTGGTGGGAATTTGCGTGAGCCCTGCATGCATGTCTTTCCACAACGCCTGTGGGATCTCCAGACGTGCTTCGAAGGCTTTGCCATCCGGCACGATTTCAAAGCCGGAATGAGTAACGAATTTTTCCTCCTTTTCAGGGTTGGGCCGGGCGATGTCGGCCAGAATCGGGATCGTAATTGCAGATGCCATTAGAAAGAGCGCCGCAGCAAAACATTTTCGTATCATCAGTGTGCTCCTGGTGTGTCTGTGTAACGCAAGCTGTTAGCTTGCGCTTGTGCCCGGGAGACAAGCCGAGCTCTTAACTAGCGAGCCCAGGTCTTTTACTCCATCCTACGCCAGGCTTGCGAACCTATCATAGCCAAACGGCATAATAGCCCAATCATGAAAGGAAACCAGATAGAAATTCGATTGGCCGTGCCCTCGGACGCTACTGATATTGCAGCCCTCCTGCATGATTCTTTTCTTGAGTATGAAATGCTTTATACGCCCGAAGGGTTTCGAGCAACAACGCCTGATTCGGAGGTGATACAACAGCGAATGAATGAAGGACCCGTATGGATCGCATCGCTGGACGAAAAGATCGTTGGGACCGTGGCTATCGTAGCGGAAAGTGCGGATTCACTGTACATCCGCGGGATGGCGGTCCTGCCTTCGGCAAGGGGCAAGGCCATCGGTAAAGCGATGCTCACGCAGGTTGAAGACTACGCTCGAAAATACGGGTTCAAACGCATGTTCCTAAGCACGACACCGTTTCTAGACCGTGCGATTGCTCTTTACGAGTATTTCGGGTTTTGCCGTACTGCGGATGGATCTCATGATCTTTTCGGCACGCCTTTGTTCACGATGGAAAAAAGCGTGAGTAGTGCGACCAATTAACTATCCGCCAGATTTAGTAGCGCAGCAGAGCTCGCTGTGTAATCTGCGGATAGGCTGGTCAAGTGCCTGAACCGCGCTCCTGATGTTAGAATCGACTTCGGTCTGATTTAATTGTTTTGTGAGGTAACGTTTGTCAAGGGAACTACGAGTAATCAGTAACAACCAGAAGCCGCGGCAACCCAAGCCCGAATGGCTCAAGATCCGTCTGGGCGACCCCTCCAACCAGAACCATGTTCTAAACTTGATCGAAGGCCTCAACCTGCACACAGTTTGTCAGGAAGCACGCTGCCCCAATATTTTCGAATGCTGGTCCGATCGAACAGCCACTTTCATGCTCGGCGGTGACATCTGCACTCGACACTGTGGGTTTTGCGCGGTTGGGAAAGGAGCGCCGGCCGAGCTCGACGTGAACGAGCCGAGACATGTTGCAGAGGCTGTGGCCCAGCTCAATCTTGCGCATACGGTGATCACGTCTGTGAATCGCGACGATCTTCCGGATGGCGGAGCCGCCCATTGGGCTGAGACCGTACGACAGGTTCGGGAGCTGAACCCTGAATGCAAAATCGAGGTGCTCATTCCCGATTTCAATGGAGACGAAACCGCACTGAACACAGTCCTTGATGCCGCGCCGGATGTGCTCAATCACAATACTGAGACGATCGCGCGTTTATACCGGCGCGTTCGACCTGATGCTGACTACCAGCAGTCGCTCACTCTTCTCCGGCGCGCCGCCGAGCGCCGAGACCGCGAGGGCCGAGGTATGTTGACCAAGAGCGGGATCATGGTCGGCCTGGGAGAAACATTTGCCGAAGTAGTCGAGTTGATGAAAGACCTGCGCGCGGTCTCGTGCGATATCATGACCATCGGTCAGTATTTGCAGCCACACGCGCGACGGTTGCCGGTCGAACGCTATGTCACCCCGGATGAATTTAACGAGTGGCAAAAGATCGGCATGACCATGGGATTTCGACACGTTGAATCGAGCCCTCTCACCCGCTCGTCATACCATGCCCGCCAGCAGACAAACGGCGCTGTCCCGGACCTCGCCTCAAATTGAACTCCCCACCAGCAATTGAAAGCAACCTTTTCCATTGGTCATTTGACATTTTTCATTATTTGACATTATTTGACATTGCTCATTTTTGCTTTTTTCTTTCGTGGATCAATTCTTCTTGTAAGTCAATACGATCAACTAAATCACACGAATAAAGACTCAGAAAATGACAAATGCGAAATCGTGAATGCCTTCCTGAACGTTGTGCTGGTTGAGCCGTTTGGCATCTTTGCAATCGCAAGACGAAAGTCTAGAATCCACACCATCATGAAAGCCGTTATCTTCAATCAGCATGGTGGACCAGATGTTTTGCAGTATACCGATGTTCCGGATCCCCAAATCAAAGCAAATGAGGTTCTCGTCGAGGTCAAGGCTTGTGCCCTAAATCATCTGGATATTTGGACCCGGGCCGGCTTGCGCGGAGTTGAGATTCCTCTTCCGCGCATTCTGGGAAACGATGTTGCGGGTGTTGTTCGTGAAGTGGGCGAATTGGTCAACTGGATCGAGCCCGGCGCGGAAGTGCTGGTCCAACCGGGCGTTTCCTGTGGTCACTGCCTCGCCTGCCTCGAAGGACGCGACAACATGTGCCCGGAATACGACATCATCGGCTATCGCCGGAATGGAGGGTACGCGGAACTGCTGTCTGTTCCCGGCGTCAACGTTGTCAGGAAACCAGCCAACTTGAGTTGGGAAGAAGCCGCGGCCCTGCCACTTGTGACGCTCACGGCCTGGCATATGCTTGTGGGCAGGGCCAACGTGCAGCCCGGCGAGACCGTATTGGTCCACGCTGCCGGCAGTGGTGTGGGCTCAATGGGAATTCAGGTTGCAAAGTTGCGGGGCGCCCGAGTTATTGCTACCGCCGGTTCGGATGAGAAACTACGTAAAGCAAAGGATTTAGGAGCGGACGAAGTAGTCAATTACTCGCTTGCAGACTGGCCGAAAGAGATAAAAAAACTGACTAATCGAGCGGGAGTCGACGTTGTTTTTGAACACACCGGCGCAGAAACGTGGAACGGCTCAATTTCTGTGCTGAAGAACAATGGACGTCTGGTGACTTGCGGTGCAACCAGTGGCTTTGATGCTCGCACGGACCTACGCCAGGTATTTTACCGGCACTTAACCATCCTGGGTTCCTTCATGGGCTCAAAGGGCGAGCTGCTCGAAGCCCTGGAATTCGTTAAGCGCGGCCAGATCCGTCCCATCTTAGATCGCCGGCTGCCACTCTCGGAGGCACGCCAGGCACATGATCTGATTGAGGACCGGGCGCAGTTTGGGAAGATCGTGTTGATTCCCTGACGCTCGAGAGCAACCCGATCCAGCTTTGCCTCAAAAGCCACAAAGATGCACAAAAAGCACAAAGATCTTCTGTAAATCGTTTGCGCTTTTTGTGCTTTCTTGCGGCCCTACTAAGCCGAAGCAGACTTTTGAGGCAAGGCTAACCGATTCACTAAACCACACGAATCGGAAGCCGCTCTCATGGTTTCTTCATTAACTCGAGCACCGCTGAAGTCATCGCTTTAACGCCCGTACGAAGGGTCGGTTCAGGCAGCGGCGCGAAAAGCGCCGAGTGCAGCGAGGGCAAAGGCGTGCCTGTTTCTTTGCTTAGTTTTACCTTCACCGGATCGACCGCACCCAGCCAGAACATCGTGGCCGGAATTTGCTGGTTTAGAGCCAGATAACCAAAATCTTCACTGCCCATGATTGGCGCAACCTTCACCACATTGTCCGCACCCAGAGTTTTAACCAACACTGAAGCTACTCTCTCGGTCAACGCCGGATTATTGTAGGTAGCGGCGGTGAATTCAGTTTGACTCACCGCTACAATCGGCGATCGATCATTAGGTATGCCCGCAGCCAGCGCAGTCCCTTTGGTGATTCGTTCAATTGACGCGAGTAATTTCTGCCGCACCTCTTCCTTGTATGCTCTTACGGTGAGCTGGAGATTCACTTCATCTGGAATAATGTTGTATCTCGTACCGCCATGGATCGAACCCACTGTGATCACTGCCGGATCAAGCGGCGAGTTTTCCCTGCTGACGATTGTTTGCAACGCCAGTATCACCTGAGACGCAAGGACGATGGGATCCTTTGCGTTATCCGGACGCGAGCCATGCCCGCCGACACCGCGGATTCTGATGTCGACATTGGTGGAACTGGCGAGCGCATATCCTGGTGTGTAGCCAACCCTCCCTGCTTCCAGATCAGCATTGTCATGGAGTGCAATTGCGAAATCAGGCTTCGGAAATCTGGTGTAGAGCCCGTCACGCAACATTGCTCTAGCGCCATCGATAGTCTCCTCTGCCGGTTGTCCCAGTAGCACAAGCGTCCCGCTCCATTGATCTTTCAAAGCCGCCAGCATCCTGGCGGTGCCCAGCATGGTCGTGATGTGAATGTCGTGTCCGCAGGCATGCATCACCCCGACATCCTGACCCGCATCGTTTTTCGTCTTGATCTTGCTGGCGTAGGCAAGTTCCGTTTTTTCCTCGACAGGAAGCGCGTCCATATCGGTGCGCACCAGCACTGTTGGGCCGGGCCCATTCTTCATTACGGCGACGACGCCGTAGCCGACCCATTCAGGATGCTCGTATTTGCCTACGCGCTCAGTCACAGTGTAGCCGAGCGATCTCAACTCGTTAGCGAAGAGTGTGGATGTTTTCTCCTCGCGATGCGATAGCTCCGGCGCCGCGTGCAGCGTTTTGTAGGTCGCCACCAACGCAGCAATGTTGCTGTCGATAAGTGAGTCGAGGGATTGTTGTGCTTGAGCAGTTATAGACATAAAGCAAATCGATCCAACGATCGTTAAGACTCGGTTTCGCAATACGCCACCTCAGTTGAGATAGGAATGGACCACTCCTTGGAGTGCGCTGACATGTCAGCGCTTTTCATTTTGCGCATGACTCAACCACAACTTGAAAAAGCGGCGACTAGTCGCCGTACTCCAAAGTGTCAGGCCATTTTCCAGAGCTTGATTAATTCGCTGATTCCGGTCAAGTGGTAGTCGTCGTGTTCAGCCTGAAAGAATACCATGTCCACCAGTCGCATGGGCACACCGAGCCGCGGATGTAGCGCTGTTCGCTCGAACATTGAACTCTCAAAGGTGTCCAGGCGGCTGACAATGTTCCCCCGTTGGTCGCGAAAGGAACTAAGGATTGAGCCAATGGCCACATGATTGTGTTCGGCCTCGTAGGTCCTCCGGTTGGACATATCGGCCGCATGAAGTTTCTCAGCGCCCGCGGCGTATTCGTCCAATCGCTGCATTACGAGCGACTCCAGATCCAACAGATGCCCCGCATTCTCCTGGATGGACCAGCGGTCGCCGTCGCGCCGGGTAAGAACGTCGGGTGACAAGCTCTTGAGACGGTCTTCCAGGCGAGCGGGGGTGCCACGGATGCGCTCGATCATTTCCGGATAAAGACCGGCCGGAAAGTTAAAGTCAAACTGTCGATCGGTCCATTTGATTCGCTCGGTCATATTCATGAAATCACCCCAGGACCCATTTTCCGTTTTTCATTTTTGCGGTTCATTGGGGAGGTCCCACCCTGATAGTGAGTTGGATTCATTCATCGTTGCCGCGCCGATGAGACCTGCCTGCAACAAATGAAAAATGAAAAATGAAAAATGATGAATGGTAAATGTTTAGCTTCCCTCGGTGTGCTGCGTGAGGCTGAACCAGTTGCCGGTGTTGTCTTTAAAAACCGCTTCTATTCCGTACGGTCGTTGAGCGGGTTTGGAGAGGAACTCTACCCCCCTGCTTTTTAGTTCCTCGTAGGTAGCCTGACAGTCATCTGTATCGAAGGCGCCGGCGCCGAGAACACCCTTTTCCATAATGGAACGGAGTTGAGCCGCGGTAGCTTCATCCATCAGCATTCCCGGTTTAGGCTCCATGAGAATAATCTCGAAATCCGGCTGGTCCCTGGGACTAACCGTTAACCAACGAAAGTCATCGCTTACTTTAGCGTCAGTGCGGATTTCGAATCCTAATTTGTCTCGGTAAAACTGGAGAGCCTCGTCCTGATTACCGACGAACACGGTGGCGTGTGACATTTTCCGGATCATCCTCTGATCTCCTTTGGGTTGATGGCGGAAGAATAAAGTACAGTCGCGGCCGATGCTTCTTGAAAATTGCTAAACTCTTTGGAGTGCGCTGTCTTGTCAGCGCTTTTCAAGGTGAGCGGAGAGCTTCGTTGAGTGTTCGGCCACTTGAAAAGCGGCGGCAAGTCGTCGCCGCACTGCTAAACTGGCGATTGGTTTCAATCACCCAGCTTGCTGAAAGCCGTACATCACCAGGAAACACCCTGGCACATGCCGCTGAGCTTCCTGACTTTGACGCATCTTCTCGCGATAGGTGATGGGCGCGTGCCCGACATATCTATGAAAGAGACTGCTAAACGATCCCAGGCTCTGAAAACCCACTTCAAAGCAAACATCAGTCACCCGAATATCCTCAGAGCCGAGCAGTTCCTTTGCCTTCTCGATTCTGCGTTCGATCAAATATTGGTGGGGCGTTTTATTAAAGGCCTGGCGAAAGAGTCTGAGGAAATGGTAACGAGAAAAACAGGCCTTGCTCGATATTTGCTCGAGATTGAGAGGGTGATCATAGCAGTGATCGATAAACTCGCGCGCCCGCGCAAGGCGTTTGAGGACATCCGATTCCAACGACTGTGCGGCGGAATTGTTTTTCATGCAGTTGGCCCTGTGACCCCTCAAGAAGTGTCCAAGTCTGCGGAATATTGGTTCAGTCGTCAAGGTCTTTACGTGGGTTTCTTTGCGCCTTTGGGGAAGCACCTTTAAGGGAACCACTGTTCAGGAATATAATCCACTAAATAACACGAAATGGTTCACATGATTTTGTGGATCTCTTTCTGGAGAACGAAGGAGGACAATCAATGCCGAATGATGTCAAGCACTTTTCCATTAATGCCGACAATGTTTCTCGAGCGAAAACATTTTATGAGCAGGCATTCGGTTGGAAATTTACACCGTGGGGGCCGCCGGGCTTCTTTCTGGTTCGCACCGGAACCGAGACCGAGCCGGGACTGGAAGGAAGTTTGCAAGGGCGTCGAGAGATCGTTGAAGGCAAGCCAATCTACGGGTTCGAATGCTCTTTGGGTGTTGACGATATCGACAAGACCGTGGCGGCAGTTGAGGCCAACGGCGGCAAGATTGTAATGCCGAAGTTTAAAATTCCTACTGTTGGCACATTGATTTATTTCGAAGACACCGAAGGCAACATCGTGGGCGCCATGCAGTATGAAAAATGAGATTAGTTGACCCGAAATAACACGAAACCTTCGTGGACAGCTCGCGCGGCTTCAAGGTTTTCTTAAGCCTGAGGTTATAATTGCTATCGACGTTTATAAAGAGAACCAGGAGCACTAATGACCTCAGATAACAAATCAAGACGGCCGGAACGCATTAGGTTTTCAGGCCGAATACTCTTCCTAACCGAAGACACGTCTCTCATTCGCCAACAACTGGAAGCCGTGGGCGACGAGCGTGTCCGCCTTGAATCCGAACTGGCGACACGTTTGGCGAACGATAGCCTTCCCTTAATGAGCAACATTTCGACCGACGAGATTACTCCCGGGTGGGTCTGCTTCTATTACGACGAAACGCTGGGTCAATACGTTTACGTCGGCATGCGCGAGGGTGCAGTCAAAAAAGATGAAGTGAAAGACGGTGGCTTTTCGGTCGTGGTTTCCGGGTTATCGAAAGGATGCGGTTCGTCGCGCGAGACCGCGCCTTATGCGGAAAAGGCAGCGGGCATCCAACTCGTCATTGCCAAAAGCATCGAAAAGATTTACGGCCAGAATTCCCAAAACATCGGCTTGCTCACGTCGACTGATTTGGGCTTGATTGAGCGACTCCGACGGGGCGAAGAGATCCCTTTAACTGAATTTACTAAGGGGCTGGATCGGATTTCTCAGGACATCGTCGAATACGGAGGGCTGTTCAATTACAACCAGGCACGGCTGGCGCGAAAGATTTCCCCGCCGTCACTCGAAACCAGGCAACGGCCAATGACTATCGTGGAAAAGATCATTGCCAGGCACGCTTTTGTTTCGGCAGGCAAGATCGGAGTGGCAGCAGTGAAACCGGGCGACGCGCTTTTTGCAGTTGCCGACGTACGCTTTTCTCACGAATACGTCACGCCCATGGCCGAGTCACTCTTTAAGCAGGCACTTGGACCAGCTGCCAGGGTCTCGGAACCCGAGTCGGTATTCGCTTTTCGCGATCATCTGACGTTCCTCGGCCGGGTTATGTCGCCGAAACATCGCGAGATGGGCTTACTGGAAAAGGCGGAAGGGTTGGCCACTACGCAGGAAAGCTTCACCACCAGGCAAAATATCAAACTGTATGGTGAAAGCGCCGAAGGAGGCTCAGAGGCAATCTGTCACAATGCCGTGGTTGAAGACCTGGCTCTGCCCGGCCAGATAGTTATCGGCACGGATTCGCACACCTGCATGGCCGGAGTTCTCGGCTGCTTCGCCTTCGGCGTCGGCTCGACTGACATGGCCAATGCCTGGTACACGAAAGACATTCGCATCCGCGTGCCAGAGACGGTCCGTTATGTCTTCAAGGGCAGGAAGCGCGCCGATGTCTCTGCCAAAGACGTCATGCTGTTCATCCTCGCCAGCGATTATATGAAGACAAGCAAAGGTATTGGCAAAGTACTCGAGTTTGCGGGCGAAGATCTGAAGAACTGGCCCATGGATGAACGCGCAACCTTGACGAACATGTCTGTTGAAGCTGGAGGAACTACTGGCATTATCGAGCCGGACGAAAGGACGCTCGAGTACATTGTCAGCACGCGGGATCTCGATGCCGGCGAAATTAGAAAGGGCTTCGTTTACAGCGATCCTGATGCGGAATACGCAGCTGACTTTGAAATTAACCTGGATGAGATCCGGCCCATGGTGGCACTGCCCGGTGATCCCCGTAATGGCATCCCCATCGATCAATTGCCGGGGGAAGTTCGCATTGACGCAGCTTATGGCGGCAGTTGTACAGGGGGCAAAATGGCCGACATGGATATGTATGCGGAGGTCCTGCAAAACGCTTTGGCCCAGGGCAAGCGTGTCGCGCCTGGTGTGCATCTCTACCTTCAGTTTGGATCACAAAAGATTAAGCAGTACGCGCGCGCTCGGGGATATATCGAAATCTTTGAGCGGGCCGGTGCGGAGCTAATCGATCCCTCTTGCGGGGCCTGCATCAACGCCGGTCCAGGCGCGTCTCCCAATGCGGAAACAGTGACGGTGAGCGCTCAGAACCGGAATTTTCCGGGACGCTCGGGACCGGGCAAACTATATCTCGCTTCCCCTTACGTCGTGGCTGCATCAGCAATTGCCGGAAAAATCATCGAACCTGCGGAATTTCTCACTGCGCGCGAAGAAGCGCTCGTGCCCTAGCATTTTTTTCGTGTGTTTTCAATGATTGACGTACCAGGGGATTGTCTTCCTGGTTTCGTGTGATTTCGTGGATCCTATTCATTTCTCAGGACCTTGATCGCTTCGTTACGCGCGCTGATTGCATCGGGGTAATTTGAGTCGAGCGCCAGTGCCTGTTCGTAGGCCGTCATCGCGTCCTCATACTTTCCGAACGCAGCCAGGTATCTTCCTCGGTTGACCAGCATATTGAGATAAACCGGAAAGACCTTTACGTTTACAACATCATCCAGCTCAAACTTAAATGTCTTGTCGTTCAGCCCGATCGTGACCAGTCGAGGATTCGCTGGTGTTTGAAACGTTCGCTCGGGTGATAATTGAAATACCAATCCCTGCGGCACCAGTTGATAGTCGTGGTAAAGCGATTGCGTCAACTGCGTGTCATCCTCATTGAATCCTAAACCAACGTCCCAGGTGACATAAACGGGGGCAGTTCGCGCATGGGTGCTGACGAAAGCTCGAATCATCTCCGTAAAGTGGTCATCAATCTGCTTTGTTAGGCCAGGGCTTGCACTAAATACTTCCGGCTGGCCCTCCCAGTGTTTCAGGTCGGAGAAAAAGGCATCCACCTTTTCGCGATTGTTTGCAATCAAGCTCGGGTATTGCGTTTTGAGGTAATCGAAGTACCACGATCTCCGCAACAGACTAATGTCGATCGCTACCACGTCTCGCCGCTGCTGCTCGATTTCGCGCAGGTAAAGCAAAGGCGAGTAGACTTGCCAGTCGCTGGTCAGAAGCATGCCGCCGGGCGCGATTGTGCTTTCGATGTTGCTAATGTAATCGCGCGCGAGAAAGAAGTTATGCCTGTTCGTGAACCGAAAGTTTCCGGCGAAACTCGCAAGTGGGACCAGCGCGATTAGGACGACAGCTGCTGCCAGACCAACCTGCCGTCGCGGCCAGCCCCGGCCTAATGTGCGGAGCAGGAAACGCACCCCAAAACCAGCCGCCAGTGCAAGGGCGATAAACGCCGGCAGGTAATAGGCGCCTTTGTCTTCGGCAATCTCGTAGTTCAGCGCGTAACCGAGGTCGCACGTGATCACGAGCGCGGCAAACCAGAATGTCGTGCGATCGTGGCGAAACATCTCGACCAGACCCATCGCCGCCAGAGCGAGTGCGGCCGGAAACCAGACTGGTCCAAACTCGTGTGCTAACAATTTGCCAAACTGCGATGCTTGCTCGGCAATTCGCTGAGCTGAAAACGCAATAAAGACCTGGTACTGGCGGCCGGTAATGTGCCACCAAAAATGCTCTAGGGTGCGCGGATCACCCCAATTCATTACCGGCGAGCGCGAAGCAGCCAGCGGCAGATATGCATATACAAGTACGAAACCCAATAGCAGTAGCAGTGCGGTGTAAATCAGATTCTTGCTCTTAAAGAAAGTCCAGCCGGCGATTCTATAAAGCAACACCACCAGCGCAGGCAGAGTAACCACCACACTCACGTGATGAACGCCCAGCGCGAGACCGAACAGGAAAGCGGCAGCAAGCAGTAAAACAGTATTGTTGAGTTTGGAACTTGCAGCAAATTGATTTCGCCAACGGAACAGAAGGTAGAAAACGAGCACGATCAAAAGCGTGTTGAGTGTGTAAACTTCAGCGACGGTGGCGAAGGACCAGAGGGTGCGCGAGAACGCGAACAACAAAGCACAGACGCCTGCAGGCGACAGTTCGTAAATGCCCGACTTGAAACTCGGAATGTCTGCTTCGTGCTTGGTCGCCAGGTTCTTCCTCTTTGCGCGGACTGCCTTTTGTTTGCGCGCTGTGTATCGTGCGGCTTTGGCCTGGAACGCCTCGATTGCCAGCAGGAACAGAACAGCAATTGCCAGCGCAGCAAAAAGCGCGGAAGCGAAGTTTACCCGGGCGGCAACGTTGCCCACGGGGATGCTCGTCGCAAGGTGGGCCAGCAATACATAAAGAGGAAACCCGGGCGGGTGGGCCACACCCAAAGACTTTGCCGCAACAATTAATTCACCGCTGTCGACAAAGACCACCGTTGGCGCCAGTGTCCATGCGTAAGTCCCCAGTGCGATGACAAAGGCGAGACTTGCGCCTATCGTATTTACGTTCAGCAGAGTTGCTGGCGGGGCAACATCCGCTAATTTCGGGCTTTTCTTCACATCTGCTTCGGGAGTTTATTAACCTTTGAACATTGATGAAACCGGGCCGCGATATATCGCCGGCGAGGGAACAGAGTTCAAAATACACAACTTCAGCCTATCAGACGAGACGTCTTCCAAGCATAATCCTGATTGATGGTTTTTCCTCGGAGTCTGGCGGTTTTGTTCCGAAGTTGCGGATGATTATTAGCACAAATCAATCCAGAGTGGCAAAATTTTCTCGCGCCGAGGTCATAATCACGGTTGCCAAGAAGAAATAATTCGTATATAGTCTCGTCCAATTAGATGGTTGGTGAACCCTTCCATCAAGTGGTTGCTGGGGTGAGGACAGTGACCACATTAGATTAGGCGCAACAGCCAAAACTGTTGCGCCTTTTCGCTATGTAAGGCAAGCTGGACGGCTTCGGTGTTTTTAAGTGGCGCTCCGGGGTCGTTTTTGGACCCGCCTGGAAGGCTGCGCGGTTGAATCCGGGCGTGGCGCTTCGTTAAGAATAAATAAATGGGCGTTGCCAAACTGACTGAGCAAAACACGCTGGTCCCAGATAGCAAATATGCGCTGCTGGAACGAGAGCGACGCTACCTCTTGCAGGACCTACCTGAGCAGCTCAGCCGCGCCGACCCTCACCTCCAGATCACCGATAACTACATTACGGGGACGCGTCTGCGCTTGAGAAAAGTACGCGATCCGCTCACGAATAAATGGACAGTGAAATTTACTCAGAAATTCGCTCCTAATCCTGCAGATCTTTCCCGCACTTTGATCACAAACACCTATCTCAGCGCGGCAGAAGCCGAAGCGCTCTCGCTATTTGAAGCGAACGAGATACGAAAGAACCGCTACTACTTTGAATGGGAAGGACGAAAGGTTTCCGTGGACATGTTTCTTGGAGACTTATTTGGATTGGTTCTCGCAGAAATTGGGTTCGACGGCGATGAAGATCTTGATAGTTTTAGCAAGCCACCCTTTGCCCTGGCGGATGTCACGAACGAGGAGCTGTTTACCGGCGGACGGTTGTGTTATCTGACGTTCGAGGATGTTCGCGAAGAAATCAAAAAGCGCGCAATCTTGCCGGCATTTGATCAAATAACACTGCCATGAAACGATTCTTACTCATCCTGTTGTTGTTGGCCATCGCGCTCGGCGGTTGCCGGAAAAGCACTCCTACCACCCAACAAGCGCCGCCTCCATCAAACCCCTCATCAGCTACCGGACAACTGGCGCATCCTGAAGGAGGCGCCATGGCGGCAGCTGAGACCAGGTACTTTAAAGGGTCGATCGGCAGTGCCCTTGGTTTGCAGATGAAACTCATTCGCGAACGGGACAAGCTGACCGGTTCTTACTTCTATCAGAAGATTGGCACGAGAATCGAACTGAAGGGATCAGTTGACAACAATAACCAGGTGGCGCTCGAGGAATCTGACTCGAGCGGCAAGCAGACGGGGATTTTCAAAGGGTTGTGGACCGCGAGCGCTGAAGATGGATTGGTGAGCATCGCGGGAAACTGGACAAGACCCGATGGACAGAAGCAAACCGCATTCTCTCTTCACGAAGAACCGATCCATTTCAGTAAGAGTGTTGAGGTAGTTGCCAAATCCATCAAGGAGACAAACAAAAAACTAAAGTATGAGATCGACGTCGAATATCCGCAGCTACTGGGTTTGCTGAGCCCCGGTCTGGAAAAATTCAATCGTGAAGCCGGCAGGGTTGCCTTGCGCGAAGTTAGTGAGTTCAAAAAGAACATGACAGAGGAGAAGGTTGGAGAAGAAACCCCTGAGGAATCTTCAAGCCCGGGAAGCTCTCTCGACATTGGCTACTCGATCGCTCTGGCCAATGATGAGGTAATCAGCATTCTGTTCGACGCAGGCACGTATTATCGCGGCGCGGCCCATCCGAATTCCAATTCTCTGGTCATGAATTTTGATGTGCAGAAAGGAAGAATTCTGAAGCTGGCCGATCTCTTCAAGCCGGGTGTAAAGTATTTACAAACGCTCTCAGTCTACGCAATTAAGGATCTGAAACGACAATCCAAGGCGCAGGGTGCGAATGGAATGCTGGACGATTCGTCGATCGCCAGTGGGGCGGCAGCCACGGAGCGAAATTACCAGAGTTGGACCATTACGAAGAAGGGTTTGGGAATTACCTTTGACTCCTATCAGGTTGGACCTTATGCGGCGGGTCCGCAATACGTGCTGGTCCCTTATGCGGTGTTGAAAGACATGATCGAACCCAATGGAGTGCTGGCACCATTCACAAAACCGCAGCTATAATTCCTGGAGGAGCTCACAGGTCAATGAATCGGTCTATCGGAGTATCAGTGATCCTGGGTGGAATTGTGTTGGTGTTGGCCGGCATTTTGATCTACTCCGGAGGATTGAACTGGTTCGGGCGACTTCCCGGTGATATCCGTTACCAGAAGGATGGGCTGCAAGTTTACGTGCCGATTGTTTCAATGTTGCTGGTGTCGGCGGTCCTTAGCCTGATTATGTACCTGGTTCGCAGGTTTCTATAGCTCTTCCAGCACCTACACAACTTCCGCAGGGGTTCCAGCGTAGTCTGAAGCGTGCGCCCGCATGAAATAAAGTGTCAGCAGGCACGCTCCAAACATGATCAGAGCGGCCGTCCAGAAAGTCACGAATAGGGATCGGTCACTCATGTAGTGCGGTTGCCCGTCTCGGCCCAGATAAGCCGTCGAACTGTGAATCAAAACCGCTGCTAAAGATGGGCCAACCGCGCGGGCCAGACTCGCGGCGGATTGCATGACGCCGAGCACTGTACCCTGTTCTGCCGGGCCAACGCTTTTCGAAGCCAGGCTGTTCAATGCAGGAGTAGCTAAAGAATTACCGAGCGAGAAAACTCCACCGCCAATCAGTATGCCCAGTAAGCCGCCGGCGGTTGGTCCAACGAAGGGAACGGCGGCCAGGCTGACGGCAAAACAGAACGCTCCCGCCAGAACGAGGGGCAACTCGCCAAAACGCTTTACCAGCTTTCCAATCAACCCGCCCTGAACGATTACTGCAATGACGCCGACGTAAGCGAAAAGATAACCCGTATGTTGGGCGTCATAACCAAAGCGAAACATCGTGTACAGTGAGAATGAGGTCGTCATGATCGAGAAAGCCACGATGAAGAAGAAATAGATCGTGATAACAAATGCAAGGCGTGGTTGCTTGAGAGAGCGGATTAATTGCATCAATCCGCGGCCGCGACCGGCAAAATTTCGCGCCGGATGATCTCGCGTTACCGTTTCGGGCAAGGTGAAGTAGAGCAGCATGGCGTTGGCAAAACACAGTGCGGCCGCAAAGAAGAAGGGCACATGAATGCCCCAGCGGCTCAGGATCCCTCCGATGGCCGGACCAAATATGAAACCCAATCCGAACGCCGCACCAATCAGACCCATGCCTTTGGCGCGGTTTTCCCGGGTCGTAATATCCGCGATATAAGCTTGCGCGGTCGAGATATTCCCGCCAGTAATTCCGTCAAGGATGCGGCCGACGAATAACATCCAGAGTGTGTTGGCAAAGCCCAGGATCAGAAACCCGATGCCGGTGCCGATAATTGAAACGAGCAGCACCGGCCTCCGGCCGTACTTGTCCGACAGGCGTCCCAGGATCGGCGCAGCAAACAACTGCATGATGGAATACGAGGCGAATAGAAACCCGACCGTCCTGGGCGTGGCATTAAAGACCGTGCCTTCGGCATAGAAAGGGAGTACTGGGATGACAATCCCAAAGCCCACGAGATCGATAAAGACTGTCGTGAAGATGACAATCAGAGGCGAGCGCTTCATGGATTTTTGATTTCCGATTGTCGATTGCGGATTTTTTCGCGGAATCTATCGCTTTTGGACACCACGTTTCAATTTCATTCGGCAATTGGCAATCGGCAATCGACAATGCTTAATGCCTTATCGTCGGCGTCCGCCGGACATCGCCAGATCGACCGAAGCGGCCCCCCCGCCTGAGATCATAAGCGCCAGACATATCGCCAGCAGGGTCATCGGATACTCAATGCCCTTGTTGTTTGCGAAAAAGTTTGGCCAATGAAATCCGATTATCGCTGTCAACATTACACAGCTTATTAGGAAGGCGCCGACGCGCGTGAGCAGACCGAGGAAGACCATGATTCCGCCGATAAGCTCAAAAAAGGCCGCCGCTGCCAGCCATGCCGAAGCAGGCTTCATAAACGAAAATGGCGTATTGCCGGATGTGAAGGAATTAAGTCCTGGCCCACCAAAGCTGCCGAGAACTTTTTGCGCGCCATGGGCCACGAACACAGCTCCAAGGGCAAGTCGCAGCGGAACAGTTATCCATGTGGACGATGTGGCAATTATTTTTCTCAACATAGTTCCCTCCTACTGGTTCGGCGAGCGGCCAAGATGATAACCAGTGTGGCGAAAAAGAGGAACTTGGTTTTTTATAGCATGCCCGTCCCGAGACTCGGCGCGGGCTAAAGAAAGCCAGGGAAATGCCGGCGCTACTATCTGGTTCCACCCCTGCATTAGTTGCGCTCACGCAGCCCTGGCCAAGTGCTCCGCAATTGCCTGCTTGGGCTGGGCGCCCACCAAACGGTCAACCAGCTGTCCCTTTTTGAAGATCAACAAGGAGGGAATGCTTCGAATGCTGAAACGCGAGGCCGTCACCGGATTCTCGTCCACGTTGAGTTTCCCAATAACATAACGGCTGCCGGATTCGGCCGCCAGTTGATCCACAACCGGAGCAATCATCCGGCATGGACCACACCATTCGGCCCAGCAGTCGATCAATAACGGACGATCACCGGCTTGCTGCAAGACCTGCTGAAAGGTGTTGTCGGTGACTATTAGGGGTTTACTAGTTGCGTCTTCGTTTACGACATTTCTCGCGTCCAGTATTGCTCCGCACTTGCCGCATTTCGCCTGGTTTTCTTTTAGCTTTTGTTGATCGATACGGTTTTTAGTCCCACAGTTGCTGCATTTGATGATGAGCATTGGCGTTTTCCTCTTTCAGGGAATACAAGAGTAAACCTAATACCTTGAAATCGCGAAAGTTTTGCGAAAGAGTGATCGAGATACCGCGGCTGGGAGCTTCATCTTCGCAAGGTCAGTGGAATTAACATAACCATAGACTGGAAGTCTATGCGACTTTGGCCCGTCCCGTTGAAGATTGAATCACCCCTTTAGACTGCCATTCAGGTTCGTAGTAACATCGTCAACTGAATTCTCCCGCAACAAATGAAAAAGAGACAGCAAGCAACGATGCTCCAACGATACTTGTGCACCCTTCTGACGATTCTTTTTTTCCTCGGCCTTTCAGCATCAGCGCAGACGAGTTCGCCTCAGCAGTTCCCGGAAATCTCGTTCACGGTTTCAATGCCCCGGCCACACACACATCTGCTGGAGGTAGAGATGCATTTGAAGCGTCCGGCCGGGATGCCAGTGCCGGCCGAAGAGCGGATCGTGATGCCGGTCTGGACTCCGGGTTCGTACATGATCCGGGAGTTTGCACGTCATGTACAGGATTTCGCCGCCACCGGCGCCGGCGGGCAGACTTTGAAATGGGAGAAGATCGACAAGGACACGTGGCGCATTGCAACCGGCGGCGCACCTGAATGGAAAGTCACGTATCGCGTTTACGCTAACGAACTTTCCGTCAGAACAAATGAACTCAATTCCGATCACGCCTTTTGGAATAATGCAGCGCTCTTGATGTATCCGGAAGGTCTTCTCAAAGCGCCGTCCACCGTGCGCATTCTGGCCCCGCAGAGTTGGAGTGTAGCGACCGGCTTGCCTGCGGTTCCCGGAGCAAAAAACACTTTTCACGCCGACAATTTTGACATCCTCTACGATTCACCCGTTGAGGCGAGTAATTTCAAAACGATCTCATTCACGGTCAAGGGCGTTCCTCACCGAATCGTGATTGACGGTGAGGGCAACTACAATCCGGAGCGCTTGCGCCTGGATGTGCAAAAGATCGTAGCCACCGAAGTGGAAATAATGGGCGGCGAGGTTCCCTATAAAGACTACACTTTTATTCTCCATCTGCGGTCGAGAAGCGACGGACTTGAGCACTTGAATTCAACAGCGCTTGGCTATCCGCGTTTTGGTTTCAGCGTTGGACAAGGCGATCGATTGAGTTCAGCGTCACCCAATGTTTCTGCTTCGGACGAGCCGGATTACCACGGCTTTCTATCGTTAGTCGCACACGAGTTTTTCCACCTCTGGAATGTTAAGCGCATCCGACCGGACGCCCTCGGACCCTTTGATTACAAAAAAGAGAACTACACCAAACTATTGTGGGTGGCGGAGGGGATTACAGATTATTATGCAGAGCTTGCCCTGAGGCGGGCGGGCCTGGTGTCGGAAAAGGACTTTCTCGCCGCCGCGGCAAAGGCCATACGAACAATGCAAAATACGCCGGGCCGGCTGGAGCAAAGTGCTGAGGAAGCGAGCTTTGATGCCTGGATAAAGTTTTACCGGCAGGACGAGAACTCGGTAAATTCTCAAGTGTCTTATTACGATAAAGGCGCCATTCTGGGGATGCTACTCGATTTGCGGATTCGCAAGCAGAGCAGGGGAACAAAATCGCTCGACGATGTGATACGTTTCCTGTACAGCGAGTTTTTTAAGAAGGATCGAAACTATACCCCGGAAGACTTTCAGAACATTTGCGAGACCATGGCCGGCTCGAGCCTGGATCAGTTCTTCAGCAAGTACGTCCGCGGGCGCGATGAGCTGACCTACAACGACGCGTTCGAGGCCGCCGGCCTGCATCTGGAAACAAATACTGCATCGAACGCTGGAACCCTGGAAAAGCCTTACTTTGGCGCCGACCTGGCACAGGAGGTAGACCGTCTGATAGTTAAGCGGGTTTACGCCGGCTCACCGGCATACCAGCAGGGACTTAACGCCGGAGATCAGATCGTGGCCCTGAACAACATGCGGGTCAATAAAGATTTTTTCGATGCGCGCCTGGCCGAAAAGAAGCCCGGCGATCTGCTCACCTTGACCATCTTTCGGTCGGACGATCTGAGCACTTTGATCATCAAGTTGGGAAACCGGATCGATCCCGCTTACCGGATTGTCCAGATCGATAAGCCATCTGATCTGCAACAAAGTATCTACCAATCCTGGCTGGGGGCATACTCAACAAAGTAAATCGCTATGGCTGATAATTACCAGAACATCTCCTTCAATGTTGACGATCGCGTGGCGTACATCACGTTCCGCCGGCCGCCCTTGAATATTTTTAATATCGCTATGATGGGCGAGATTGCCGAGGCCTTGACAGAGTGTGGCAGACAGCATGAGCTGGTCGCCATCGTATTTCAGGCGGCAAAAGAATGCCGGGCCTTCAGTGCCGGTGTCGCCGTCGAAGAGCACGTGGCGGACAGCGTCTATCAGATGCTGGATTCGTTTCACGGCATCTTCCGCTCGCTTGAGCAGATTGCAAAGCCAACGATCGCGGCTGTTGACGGAAATGCCCTGGGTGGCGGTTGTGAGTTGATTGCCGCCTGCGACATCGTCATCGCGACCGACAGAGCAAGGTTTGGTCAACCCGAGATCAAGCTCGGGGTCTTTCCACCCGTGGCCTCGATTCTGCTGCCGTTGGCTATTGGTGAAAAGCGCGCTCGTGAGCTGATTCTGACAGGTGAATTGATCGATGCAACGGTAGCTGGACGCTGGGGCCTCGTGAATCACGTCGTGCCCGCAAACCAGCTTGAACACAAAACACTGGAAGTTGTCGCGCGATTACGGGAGCTCTCGGCAGCGGCGCTGGAACAAACCAGGCGATCATTGGATCTGGGCCGGGGACGATCTCTCGACGAGGCTTTGAAAGAGTCTGAAAACATTTATTTGAATGAATTGATGAAAACCTCTGATGCGTCTGAGGGCATCAAAGCCTTCATGGAAAAGCGCAAACCGGTTTGGCGCAATCGATGATCAGCACGAAATCCAACTTGATCCCCGGATCCGGCCGCGCGCAGAAAAAGAGAATTGCGTCCGAGTGGACTTCCCCGTTACTCGCTCTGGCGCTCTCCCTTTCGCTGCTCGCCCTTGGCGGAGTGGCGCAAACCCGCCGCGCCGGACGAAACGAGAGCCACTCACAACCTGCCCTCACGGCAGCTGAAAGAGATTTAGTCAATCAAGCGATTGGGGTTGTCTGCAACGAGCGGAAAACGGATCCCAAAGGCAGCATCCCGATAGACGAGATGCAGTCAAGACCATCGCTGCCGGTTCGCAGTCCCGAAGCGCAGGAGGGAGCCGAGCGCGCACAAAGGTTGCTACCTGTGGCCAGAAGCCTGGTAATTCAATCGTTGCGCCGGTTGGCCCGGGAATACAAATTTCAAAGCCGTTATCAGCTCAGAATAAAACAAGCGATTTCCCGGGTAGAAGGGGTTACCAGCGTCAAGCCTGACATGGACGCACGCGACAATGCGTCGGTATTTTTGAGCCATCCTCGCACAATCAACTTTGGCACAATTTTTCTTGCCGGGTTGCCATCCGATGAAGGGATGATAAGCGTCTTGGCCCATGAGCTGACCCATATCGCCGATGGTGACAACGAGCTTTTGACTGCCTTGTTTCGGGCGATTGGCAACCGGGCTTCGGATCTTACCGGCCAGGAGATTCGCGACCAGCGCGCCGAAGAACTCTCCTGCGATCTCGTCGGCGCTCTGGCTGTGCGCTCGTTTGTGACTAGCACGCCGAGCTACGAACCGCTGCCGCGTAGGATCGCTCGTTCACTCGAGCATAATTGTGTTGACGAAGACGAGGGTGATGACGATCACCTGTCACCTCGCAATACGATCCGCGCGCTGCTTTCTTTGAACCAATCTCTCGCTCGCGAACTGATCTCAGGCCGGTACGAAACCAGCCTTCCACGCCGATAGCCATTGGTTCAAATGCGCTGCTTTTATGCCACGGTCCGTCTGCTTTCGGTCATGACCTTGGCGAGCCGACTTTGGTAACTCACCCGTCGTGGCAAATGAGAAATAGAAACTGGAAAATAAAAAATGGAAAATGAAATAAAGCGTTTTACCCCTCCAACTGTCGTTAGGTGATGCCTTCCCGCAACCAAAAGGTTCCACGTCTTGCCCTGGCACTCTCCGGCGGTGCTGCTCGCGGCATTGCTCATATTGGCGTTTTGCGAGCGCTGATCGAGAACAAGATACCGATCGATTGCATTGCCGGCACCTCAGCCGGCTCACTCGTTGGCGGTGCTATCGCCTCGGGCATGCCGCTGGAAGAGATCGAGTCGATCGGTCGTAGTCTTCGCTGGCGTGATATCGGCCGGATGACCATGTCGCGTCTGGGTGTGCAGACGAACGAGCGGCTCGAGCAGTATCTCCGCCAGCGTTTTCCGATAATCCGGTTCGAAGACTTGCCGATTCCGTTGGCTGTGGTAGCCACTGATCTGCAATCGGGCAAGGCAGTTGTAATGCGCGATAAAGGTGACGTGCCGTTTGCGATTCGTGCCAGTTGCGCCATCCCCGGCTGGTACGTTCCGGTAGTTGATGGAGACGGCCGGCAACTAGTTGATGGTGGTCTTGTCGCGATGGTGCCGGCGCAAGTTGCGCGCGCGTTCGATGTAGATATTGTCGTTGGGGTTGATGTTAATGCGGAGGGCGCAAAGTTTCTCGCCGCTACTTCGGTCATCGGTATCATGCTGCAATCGATGATGATGGTGCAGCGAACGGCGACCCTGCACCAATTGCAACAAGCGGACTGGGTTATCAAGCCACGGGTCGGGCATATTCGCTGGGACGAGATGACCCGGGCTGAGGAATTGATTGCCGCTGGCTACGAGGCTGGTCTGGAGAATATTGAGGGCATCCGGAATCTGATACGAGAGACCAGCGAATCTACGCCACGTTGGTATCAGTTTCGCCGGCGAAAATCGATGCAGCGCCAGCGGTCTTGAACCGCAGGATCTTGCCATTCTCGTGAATTCTAGAATTAGGGGCACATTCACCTTTTATTAGAGGCATACGGACTTGGAAACACTGAAGGGCAACCGGCGGAGGGTCAACCGGGATCTTCTCAGCGGCTATTTATGGCTATCGAGGTCACATCCGTGCCCGATCAGCACGCGGAATTTTCGCCGCGGACGCTCGCGCGCTGGTTTCGCGCCATCTTTCAGACAGCCGCTTTTGGCCGGCACAAGCTTTTCTTTCGTCTTATAGTCGCCGCCTTTGTCCTCATCACCGCAATCGGCGGCCACACTCTGTTCAGTTCCTACCGATACTACTCTCAAATAATCGATGCCCGGCTGGCGCGCGGATACCTCACAAGTCGCCCGGGTCTCTATGCGGCACCCACCACTCTTCGTCCCGGTCAGGGATTGTCTCCTGAAGAACTGATCCTCAAACTTCGGCGCGCAGGCTATGTTGAAGTCGCGGGCAGCGAAGTCTGGAACGGTAGCTTCAGGCTGCAAGGTCACAACCTCGAGATTCGCTCCAGCTTGACTCATGGTTCAACGAACGCCGGGCCTGTGCTCGTTGCCTTTGACGATAAAGATCGAATTGCAGAGTTGACGCAGGATGGCGTTTCCCTCGATTCATTTGCGCTCGAGCCGGAGGTGCTCACTAACGACGTCTTCATTAAGAATGGCCCGCGTCGCACTCTCGCCTATGATCAAATCCCTCAGAACCTTGTTCGAGCTATTCTCTCAATTGAGGATCAACGTTTCTTCCAGCACCCGGGGCTTGATCTTTTTGGCGTAGCGCGGGCCCTGCTGCGAAATGCCGGGGACGACCGGCTGGGGCAGGGTGGTTCGACGATTACTCAACAGCTGGTCAAAAATACATATCTCACTCCTGAGCGCAGCTTTCGACGAAAGTACGCGGAGGCGATGCTCGCTTTTGCACTCGAACGCCGGCTGTCGAAACAGGACATCTTTGCTCTTTACTGCAACGAGATATACCTCGGCCAACGTGGGGCAGTGGCTGTCCGAGGAGTGGAACAAGCCTCGCAAATCTATTTCGGCAAAGACCCGGCGGCCTTATCCCTTGCTGAAGCTGCCACCATCGCTGGCATGATCCAGGGACCTTCGCGTTATTCACCGGTGCGGCATGTTGAGGCGTCGAGGGAACGACGAAATCTGGTGCTCGAAGCGATGCTTCGCGATAGCTGGATCAATGTAGCTGAGGCGAGGGCCGCCGAAAATCAGGCGGTGATCGTCATTCAGAGTGAAACCCAACCTTCGCTTTCTCCCTACTTTGTCGACTTTGTCAATCGCGAAGCCGAATCAGAATTCGAAGTATCAGGGGACGAACAGAGAATCTACACCACCATCGATCTCGATCTGCAACAACTGGCTGAAGCGGCGCTCCAACGCGAGCTAGCTCGTCTCGACCGGCTCAAGAGGAAATCTGATTCCAGGCCTGAAGCAGCGCTTGTGGCCCTCGACCCGCACACAGGAGATGTGCTGGCCATGGTCGGAGGCCGAAATTATGCAACCTCACAACTAAATCGAGCCACGGACGCGCATCGCCAACCCGGCTCAACCTTCAAGCCGTTTGTTTATGCAACTGCATTAGAGGACGGCATATCGCCGGTTCAGATGTTTTCAGACACCCCGCAGGAATTCGTCTATGACCGCAACCGGATCTACAAGCCAGTGAACTTTGGCGGTGGATATTCAATGCGCGATGTAACGATGCGCACCGGGCTGGTCCAGTCCCTGAATACAGTGACGGTCGCGCTCGCGATGCGGACAGGATTAGCTCGTATCGCCAACCTCACTGAAAGATTCGGCTTGCCAAAACCGGAACGTTATCCAGCACTAGCTTTAGGCACCACTGAGGTGACTCCACTCGAGCTTGCAGCGGCGTATGCGACCTTTGTAAACGATGGCCGGCAGGTGAAACCCCGCGTGATAACCGGCGTGTCTGAACCCCATCAGCTCGGTGCTGAACAGGATTTAGGTGACTCACAGGTAATCAGTCCGACAACTGCTTATATGATCACCAACATGCTCTCTGCTGTTGTCGATCATGGCACCGGGCGGGCCGCACGCGGCGCGGTTAAAGGCACCGCAGTGGCCGGCAAAACCGGCACCTCGCGCGATGGCTGGTTTGTGGGCTACTCGCCGAACCTGGTATGCGTTGTTTGGATTGGATTCGACGATAACAAACAGCTTGGTTTGACCGGAGCGGAAGCGGCGCTGCCTGCCTGGGCAGACTTCATGAAGGCGGCAATTGCTCGCCGCCCCGAACTGGGTGGCCGGAACTTTGACTGTCCGGAGGGGATCAGATTCGTCGAGATCGATAACGACACGGGATTACTCTCAACGCTCACTTGCCCCAATCGCGAGTTGATCGCTGTTACGGATAGACTTGCGCCGCACATGGAGTGCTACACGCACGGAAATCTACCCGTAGGAGACGATGAAACATATGAGGTCGCGCGCACTGCAAAGCCCACGTCAAGTCCCCGCCGATCACCTGCGTTGCCAGAACAAAAAACTTCGGTGGCTACGCGCGTTGATATCGATACCAAAGGCCGGCGCACGCTGGTAAATGCAATGCGTTGAAGCAGGAATCATTTTCCATTCGTCATTTTTCATTTAAACCGTTTCGTGTGATTTCGTGGGCCCGGCTTGTTACGAAAGCACTATCCACGAAATCACACGAACACACGGAAATTACACGAAATGGTTTAAATGAAAAATGAGAAATGGAAAATGATGAATGGAAAATGTCTTATGGCCTGGTTTTATTTTTCAAGGATCACCTCGGCGATCGCATGCTCGCTGGTGTGGGACAGGGACAGGTGCACCGACGTTGCTCCGGATTTTTTAAACAGCTCCTGAACCGGCCCGTAAAAGATCAGATAGGGCGCGCCCGAGTCTCGCGCGGCAATCTCTACGTCCTGCCAGCTAATTCCACCACGCCAACCAGTCTGAAACGCTTTGAGCGCAGCTTCTTTCGCGGCGAAGCGCGCGGCATAGTGTTGAGCGGCTACGGCCCCCCGACCATCGCAGTACGCGCGCTCCGCAGCGGTGAAGACACGTTCAGCGAAGCGAGGCGTGCGCACGAGCACTTCACGAACTCGCTTGACTTCGATAATGTCTATACCGATGGCAACAATCATAGATGAAAAGAAACTACAACATGCCGGGTTCTACTGGCGCGAAACCGAGGGTGTCAAAGCCCTGGTTTGCTCAGGCCTGGAAGCCGACGGCTTTACCAATGGCTTTTCCACCCGCGTGGGAGGGATCAGTCTGATGCCCGACAGTGCGCTCAACCTGGCTGGCTTTAACGAAGACGCCGCGGAAAACATTCTGGAGAATCGGCGTCGGTTTCTCAAGCTCTTTCCGGGCCACTGGAACCTGGCGGGCTGCTGGCAAGTTCATGGCAAAGACATTCGGGTAGTGGCTGACGCGATTGATGCCAAGCCGGCTGAGAACGCTTTGGGTGATACGGTCTATTGTGACGCTCTAGTCAGCGATGCGGCGGAAGTACTGCTGGGAGTCAAGACTGCCGACTGCGTACCCCTCCTGATGGGAGACCCTCGAACGGGAGCTTTTGCAGCGGTCCACGCCGGCTGGCGAGGTACAGTCGCTGGCGTAGCGACCATTGCTCTGGCAAGGCTAGCGGGTGAATATGGCGTCCGGCCGCCGGATGTCCGGGTTGCGATTGGACCAGCGGCGGCTGGTTGTTGCTACGAAGTTGGTAGTGACGTAATCGATGCGTTCAAGACGCAGTTTCCCGAAAGTGATTCGCTTTTCGTTTCCACAAGGCCCGGTCACGCGCGAGTGAATTTGTTGCAAGCAAATCATGATCAACTGGCAAAGGCGGGAGTCTCACCGGAGAGAATTCACACGGCGCCATTCTGCACGATGTGCCGCACGGATCTCTTTTTCTCGTACCGGCGCGAAAAAACAATTCAAGGGAAGGTGGGCCGATTGATGTCGGTTATTGGCCGAGCCCCAGAATTAGAATTTAGAAATTAGAGAGCCTCTTGCAAAACTCCGATGCTTCTCTAGGTTCAGCAGCGAGTTCGAGCCGTACGTATTCGGTAGAGTCAGTG
>Ga0137403_10000374_pt1 | contig 57186 bp, 56 predicted proteins | sample CZOMad2_1_16fung_FD_122057 | JGI IMG/M metagenome (GOLD analysis project Ga0137403, IMG submission 122057) | Vadose zone soil fungal communities from Angelo Coast Range Reserve, California, USA - CZOMad2_1_16fungal (Hybrid Assembly) | ecosystem: Environmental > Terrestrial > Soil > Vadose zone...
CGGTATGGTGGTGCAATCGATGGTGATCAAGGCATGGTTTGCCCGAGGGCTCCAGGCATGGATAGCTTTTGCAATCACCTCCTTCCCCGTGCCACTTTCCCCCTGAATGAGGGCGGTGGCATGGGTGCTGGCTAACTGCCGTGCGATCTCAAGAACCCGCTGCATCTGGGAACTTTCCACCACAATGGCGTCGAAGCGATGGCTGTCGTGACGTGGTGCTTGCAGCTGCATGACTCCCTCTAGAAGTAGAAGATTATCGCGCTTCTGCGCGGGCGGGGGGATAATCACGTTCTCTCCCTCCCTGATCGTTTTGCTCTTGGTTTGCCGTGCATGGGCTTCGACAGCTCAACAGGGAATGGCTGGAAAGATCAGCATGAGTGCTCGAGCCCGCTAGAACCGTTCTGTCTGCTATGGCTACGGATCATAGTGGTTCTTCGACGATAGACTCCCCTCCTTATCAGGACTCCCTATATACTACGCCAAACCAGACGAAGAAACTCTACGACCTGCACCTGGCATCAATCATCCACCGAGAAAAGAGCCACAATTAATTTAATATGAAAAATTATGACAATATATCTTCTGATATAGTAAAATGCTATAGTATAGACCAAAATCTATGAATCACAATGCGTATGCTCACGTTGTCAAGCAAAATTTTTCAACTGTTCTGGAGATGATCACTCCTGAGACTCACCGGGGTGGGCTGGAGATGGCTATCACGTATGCGCACCCATACTGCGGCATTGCAGCGCATGTCGAGAGGGATGTCAGGTGCTGTGATAAAATTATGCAATCGCGTCGCTTTCGGACAAATACGTCAGTGTCCTCGCGCGGGTCATGTGGCGCGAGGATGCTTGCGTTGTGGAGACACGGATGTGGCCGACCGACAAGGACCCCACGCTGCAGAGGCATCACATGTCCTTGTCGAAGATCAAAGAGTGGCCCGAAACGTTCAGCCAATTCCTGCTCTAGCTGTCCTCTCAGCGCTGGCGACCTGGCGTTCCCCCCGTTCGCGAAGGCCGCAAGCGCTCTGGCGATGGACACTCATAAGAATAAGGATTTTTTCCCCCTAGTGTTGTAGTATAAATTGTAAGGTGGTCGGGCGGGCAGCAGCGTTCGGCACGCCTGTGAGGGCAAGTCAGGCAAGCAGTGGGGAGAGCGGAGATGTCGAAGTCAATGACGTCTATGGGGATACTAATCATAGTGGCGGCGTTAACCATTAGCAGCGCGGTGCCGGCATCTGCCTGGAATGGGGGATATGGGTATTGGGGATATGGGTATCGCCCGTATGGTTATTATGGTTATAGATCGCCGTCCGTGGTGGTCGTCCCACGGGTCGTGGTCCCTTTTGGCGTGCCATATGTGTATCCTCCGGTAGTCGTCGCGCCGCCTCCAGTGTACGTTCAGCCACCGCCCCGGGTGTATGTCCAACCGCCTCCATCACAACCGTATTGGTATTATTGTGACACCCCCCCCGGCTACTATCCCTACATGCAGCAATGCCCCGGAGGATGGCGACAGGTGAATCCAGCGCCGCCGGGATAGGAGGGTGTAGGACATGTCCAAGAAGTGGGGGGTGTTTCTCCCAATGGTGGTTTTCCTCGGTGCCTGCACTACATTGCCGACTGGTCCGAATGTGATGGTGCTGCCTGGAGTGGGCAAGCCATTCGATCAGTTTCAGGTCGACGATTTGGTTTGCCGGCAGTTTGCCCAAGGGCAGCTCGGCACGACCTCTGAGCAGGCGAGTACGCAGAGCACCGTGCAAGGCGGCGCCATCGGCACCCTCTTAGGTGCGGCCGCCGGGGCCGCAATTGGCGCGGCCGCAGGCAATGCCGGTGTGGGCGCGGCCGTAGGGGCTGGCACAGGGATACTCGTGGGCACAGCGGCTGGCGCAGAGTCTGGGTCCGCCACAGCGGGGACGCTGCAGTGGCGGTACGATGTCGCCTATGTCCAATGCATGTATGCCAAGGGCAACCAGGTGCCTGGTACGACGGCTGCTTCATCGAGCTATGTACCACCGCCACCGAACGCCCCACCTCCCTCAGGTGCTACACCGCCCCCTCCTCCTCAGGCGCCTCCGCCACGCTGAAGGTGGCACGGGGTATTCTGGGGGATGTACGCCCAGCAGTGTTTCCACGCCTGCTCAAGCGGTGTTCCCATAGGCATTGAGGAAGTTGTGAGCCAGGCAGTGGCAGTGAGAGACCAGTCAGGCTATGTTTCCACACCCCAGGGGGAGAAGGAGGAAGGCTACCATGTCGACACCTGGACGTCACTATAATGTGGGCGGAGTGCTCCTACCGCGGCCCTTCAAGATCCGGCGACTCGGGCATTTTGGCTTCAACGCCGTGAACCTGGCCGAGAGCGTCGATTTCTACACCCAACTCCTCGGCTTCAAGCCCTCTGATACCCTCGACTTTACCACAGCTCCGTGGATGCCCGAGGATCGTTCGACCTTGGGGGATACGCGCGGCTATTTCATGCGCTATGGCACAGATCATCACGCGTTCGTCTTGTTCAACAAGAAGGTCATGGACTTCCGAGCTGACCGCCGCTTCGGCTCCGAGATCACCATCAATCAGATCACCTGGCAATGCGGTAGCCTCAAGGAGATCATGGAGGCGCACAGCTATTTCCACGAGCGGAAGGTGCCCATTCAGCGTGTCGGACGCGATATGCCAGGGAGCAATTGGCATGTCTATGTCTATGATCCGGACGGTCATACGAACGAGCTTTACTATGGCATCGAACAGGTCGGTTGGAACGGTGTCAGCAAGCCGGTCGAGATGTACTATCGTGGTTTCCGCGAGAAACCCCTTCTACCGCAAATGTCTGAGAGCGCCGAAGTGTCCGAGGCACGCGACAAAGGGATCGACATCTTCTCCGGTCACCGTTTTCAAGAATCGCTGCCCGCTAGATACGATGTTGAGGGGGTGCTGCTGCCGCGGCCGTTCAAGATCACCAAGATCGGCCCCGTCGGGCTGTTCGTCTCTGACGTCGACAAGGCCGAGGCGTTCTACACTCAGCGCTTGGGCTTTGTGAACAGCGAGCAAAGTGTGTACCAGGGGGCGCGGTGTGTGTTCCTGCGTTGTGGCACGGAACATCACAGTATCGGCCTCTTCCCGAAGGAGCTGCGGCGGCCGTTGGGGCTCAGCGAACACACCACATGTATGTCTTTCGGCGTCGAGGTGGGAAGCTATGAGCAGCTGCGGCAGGCAGTGGCGTTTCTGAAAACTCAGGGGGTGCGCTTCATTGATGCTATTCCGCCGGAGCTACACCCCGGTATTGACTATTGCACCTTCGCTTTGGACCCCGATGGCCATTGCCTTCAGCTCTATTATTACATGGAGCAAATCGGCTGGGATAGTAAGGTACGGCCGCAGAGTCAGCGGCGCGTCGTGCAGGGCCAATGGCCGGAAGCCCTTGAGCCCCTGTCGGATACCTACGTCGACCAAGTGTTCCAAGGTCCATTGGGATAGCTGAGCTTACCCTCTGTGCTTCCTCCGGGGGCCTTTCATGGCCCCCTTTGCCTCCCCAGTCGACGCCCCGCAAACGTCCTGCGAACACTTCCTCCTGACCGTGGTGTCAACGAACACACTAGTTCTTTCGTTACTCGCAGTGGGAAAGAGGTGTGGAAGGAGTCGGGAAGGACATCGTGGCAAACGTCAACGCTGTACCTGATGCGCATGCCCACTATGAGCAGCTTTATCAGTTGCATTACCCACGGGTGATGCGGTTGTGCCGTCTGCTTCTAGCCGATACTCATGAGGCCGAAGACGTGGCTCAGGAAGTCTTCATCAAACTCTGGCAGGCCGCGCAAACGGAGACCCGTGCCATGGCATGGGAGCCATGGCTGACCCGCGTCACCGTAAATGCCTGCCGTGATCGACGGCGCTCGGGATGGTGGAAAAGGTGGCGTGCACCGCGACATACCGCCGATGGAGACTTTCCATCCATCCTGGACTGCCCCAGCTGGGGACCGACGCCAGAGGAAGACGCCCTCACCCGGGAGGTTGTCGAGCGTATTTGGCAGGCCTTTCGTGGGCTCCCGGCACGCCAGCAAGAGGTGTTTGCCTTACGCTACCTTGAAGGCTGGTCGACCGAGGAAGTTGCCGGCGCACTGCGCTTGAGCGTCGGCAGTGTGAAGCAGCACCTGTTTAGGGCGGTGCACCGTTTGCGTAGCGTCATTGGAGGAGAGGCATGAGCCGCTGTTTAGGCGATCGGACGTTATGGCGAGTGTCCGAGGGCGAGGCAAGTCGCGAGGAGCGTGCCCATGTGGCTTCCTGCGGCGTCTGCGCTGCCCGCTTGCGTCGGCTGGAGCAGGAGCTAGGTTACCTGCGGTTGGTGTTATCCGAGTCACCGCCGTCGCAGGGGGTGCCGGCCCAACGGCCACACGTTCGCATGCGCTGGGTAGCGTCGGTGGCCACACTTGCCGCGATGGTTATGTTAGTGTGGTTCGGTGGGTGGTGGCTGCAGCCCTCATCGCCCCTTCCCGTGGACGTGCGTCAGGCATCCATCTGGCCTTTCATCGAGGGCGTCTCTACCGCCCTCTTCCCCATCGTCGAGATCGGCTTCAGCGCTGCACCGGATCGGCTATCTGACCTCGACGACCTGCAGGCGGCCCTGGCGTGGGAATGGTCCTGTGAAGAGCCAGAGGCGCTTGCCAATTTGGCCTGTGACGATGATACATTCGCTCTCCTGCTTGGAGAGCTGTGAGGACAGGAGATGACCCGATGCACACATCACGTCTCGTTTGGGTTGGAATCGTAGTGCTCAGTTTGTGGGCGGCGACGGTATACGGACAGCCACGCCAGGGGATGGGGGCGATGGGACCAGGCCGCATGATGGAGGATGGGCCGGGGATGCTGCTGCCTCTGGTGCTGAAGGGCGTCGATTTGACCGATGCGCAGGAGAAACAAGTGCATGAGATCATGACGGCTCACCGGGCGACATTTCGAACCCTATTCAGCGAATTGCAGGCCGCTCACAAGGACTTGGCCGATCAACTGTTCGCGCCTGGAAACGTTCGGGTTGAGGATTTGACCATCCAAATGCAGCGGATGGCGAAGCTGCGCGAGCAGCTCATGCAAGAGGGGCTGAAGGTTGCCATCGAGGTGCGTGAGTTGCTGACACCGGAACAGCTTGCCAAAGCTGCCGAGATCAAGGACCGCATGCGCGCGTTACATACAGAAATGCGGGGGCTCTTCAGGGAAAAGCGCTAGTCTCCGCTTCATATATAGGTTCACGGGGGGAGCGACTCAGTTGCCCTGAGCAGGCTCTCTCCCCTGAGGCCGTGGAGGATGCGAAGAGGTGCTCCTTTCATTAGGTTAACATCTGCTAGCCGTATTGATGAGGAGACGCACATGCCATCATTGCGCAAGACTCTCGTGGTTTCCACGGCGGCAGTGGCGTTGGGATGGTTCTTCGCGCTACTCGCCGTGTTGCCCGGGCCGGCATTCGCGCAGGGTCGTGTCTGTGCCGATGACGTCGCCAAGTTTTGCCAGGGCGTCAAGGGTGGGCAAGGGAAGCTGATGCAGTGCCTCAAAGAACATCAGTCTGAACTCTCATCCCCATGTCAGTCGCGGGTTCAAACCATGGAAACGCGGATGAACGAGATGAGCGGCGCCTGTGAGAGCGACGTCCAGCAATTTTGCACAGGCGTCAACCCGAGCGGCGGCCATGTCGCACAGTGCCTGAAACAGCATGAGTCGGAGCTGTCGTCAACATGTAAGGCTGAGCTCGCCCATGCGCGGTCGATGCGCCAGTCGAATCGGTGAGGTTTCTTACCCCGTCCCCCCGCTGAATACCTTGTAGCGGCCTAGGAACTTGCCTGCCACGATGAGCTCTTTATGCAGATCAGAGGAGCCGAGTTATCGCTCGGAGCCTCAGCTCCCCAGCCATACGGCGTCGCGTAGGGTTTGCAGGAGGGAGTGAGAACGGCATATGAAGAGCGCAGTGCGCTGGACCTGGTGCTCGATCCGGAACGGTCGCGTGGTTTGGAGCGGATGTTGAGGTACTCCTCGGGTGCGCGAGCCAGGCCTCCAGCGGAAGCGGTATTCATGCAGGCACAACCTTGCTATAATAGCAGCCGATGTCGGTGTGCATTGATGGGCTGAACCGAAAGGGGGATATGATGGCAACGATCGTTGGCAGCGGGAAGTATACCTATGAAGTGCACGAGGACTGGGCCCGCCTTCCCGAAGGCGTGGAGATGAAGGCGGCAGCTGTGGCCGTCGATTCGAAGGATCGCGTCTATTGCTTCAATCGCTCGCCTGAGCATCCGATTCTCGTCTTCGACCGGGACGGTAACTTTCTCTCTTCCTGGGGGGCTGGATTGTTTGCTTTTCCGCATGCGATTCGCATCGAAGCGGACGATTCCGTCTGGATTACCGACCGGGATCATGGGCAATTCATGAAGTTTACCACCGATGGGCAATTGCTGGGGACGATCGGCACAAAAGGTTTCCGCTCCGACACCGGTATCCCAGCGGACGACTTCAGCTCGGGAGGGTGGAAAAACGTGACGCATGGGGGGGACCCGTTCAACTTGCCGACGGACATCGTCGTGGCGCCCAATGGCGAGATGTTCATGTCCGATGGCTATGGCAATGCCCGCGTGCACAAGTTCTCGCCGGAAGGCAAACATCTTTTCTCCTGGGGCGAACCGGGGAAGGCGCCGGGACAGTTCAACCTGCCCCATGGGGTGTGGATCGATCGTCGGGGACGCCTGTTGGTCGCCGATCGAGAAAACGACCGCGTGCAGATCTTCGATCAGGACGGTAAGTTGCTCTCCATCTGGTCGACCGAGTTGATCGGCCCAGCGTTTTTCTATGTGGATCACGAGGACATCGTCTACATCCCCGAACATAACGGTGGCATGGTCAGCATTTTGACACTGGATGGCGAGCGGCTAGCCCGTTGGGGCGGTCCTATCCACCGTTCCTGCCATGGTATCTGGGTGGATTCGCAGGGCGATCTCTATGTCGTGCAGCCGGGTGAGTGGGGACGGGTGCGCCGCGTCGTGAAGTACAAGCGGCAGTAGCCGGAGAGTTTCCCCGAGTCCTCCCTCCTAGCGGGGGAGGACTGAGGTGACGGACACATCATTCGAGACTCCCCCTCCCTCCCCATGTCGCTCCCCGAGGGAAGGGCTGACGAATGACACCGTACGACATGTGATGCCCCGCTGACATGGAGACCCAACAATGCAGTCCCGGATGCAACCACTGTCCGCCGTCGAACTCGATGCTGCATACGCTAAGGCGTTACCTAACTCACAGCAGCTCTTTGCCCGCGCCCAACAGATTTTTCCCGACGGGGTGACCCACGATAATCGACGGATGCAGCCATTCCCCATCTACATTGAGCGTGCTGAAGGCGCCTACAAGTGGGATGTCGACGGCCATCGCTACATCGACTACTGGATGGGGCACGGAGCTCTGCTGCTGGGCCATAGTCCACCCCAGATCCGCCAAGCGGTGATCGACCAGATGCAGCGTGGAACACACTATGGGGCCAGCCATGCTCAGGAAGTGGAGTGGGGCGAGTGGGTCTGTCGCCTGGTGCCGTGCGCCGAAATGGTGCGCTTTACCGCTTCCGGCACGGAAGCCACACACATGGCGCTGCGCCTGGCGCGTGCGTATACAGAGAAGCGGCGTGTGGTAAAGTTCGCGGGCCACTTCCACGGCTGGCACGAGGGGTTGGAGGTCGGCGTACAGCCACCGTATAATGCCGGCCCCGAGCCCGGGCAGATGCAAGAAGCAGTGGAGGCGGTCGCCCTCTGCCCGCCGAATGATCTCGCCGCCGTTCGCGCTGCCCTCGCCGCTGGCGACGTGGCGGCGGTGATCCTCGAGCCCACCGGCGGCCATTTCGGCACCGTGCCGATCACGGCTGGGTTTCTGGAGGCACTGCGTGCGGAGACGAGCCAAGCCGGCGCGCTGTTGATCTTCGACGAAGTGGTGACGGGCTTCCGTGTGGCGCCCGGTGGCGCGCAGGCCCTGTTTGGCGTGATGCCTGATCTCTCGACGTTCGCTAAGGTCCTGGCTGGGGGCTTGCCGGGCGGCGCTGTTGCCGGTCGGGCTGATATCCTCGCGTTCCTGGACACCAAGGCGGCGGGGCAGGCCAAAATCCATCACCCCGGTACTTTCAATGCCAATCCCCTATCGGCCGCCGCGGGTGTCGCGATGCTGTCTGCGGTTGCCGATGGCGAAGCGCAGCAGTTTGCCAATGGCCAGGCGGCTATGCTACGCCATGGCATGAACGAGATTCTGGCGCGTGAGAAAGTGGCCTGGCGAGTTTACGGCAAGCATAGCGATTGGAAACTGTACTACGGCGCCGACGCCCCACCGCGCGATGGCAATGACCAGTCGGTGGACGATGTCCCCTGGCAGCGCCTCGATTCCCGCCACCCGCAGCAGAGCAGTGCCCTGCGGCAGGCCTTGATCCTAAAGGGCATCGACTTCAACGGCGGCCGTGCCCTAGTCGGCACCTGCCATACCGATGCCGTCATCGCCGAAACCCTGGCCGGCTTCGCGGCCGCTGTGCGGGCGGTGAAGGAGCATGGGCTGGCGTGAGTGTGATGTTCCCCAGGGCTTATAGACTACTGCAAGAGCGGCTTTAAGCTCTCGATAACCTGATAGAGGCTGCGGCATATGGTGGATTGCAGAGAACACGACCTTTCTATGAGCGGTGGGGAGACGACGATATCGAGACCTACGGCACCGACGTCAGGAGGACTGCATGGAGCGACCTATCTTCAAACCCGTGGGCACACCGGTCGAACAACTCGATACGCCGGCCCTCGTGGTGGACCTGGCCATCTTGGAACGCAATATCGACACTTTGCACGGCTTCTTCCGCCAGCACGATGCCAAGGTACGCCCTTCTGTCGAGTCGCATCGCTGCCCAGCGATTGCCCACAAACAGCTTGACGCTGGAGGAACCGGCGATGGCATCTGTGTTGGCACCGTTGGGCAGGCCGAGGTGTTCATCGAACATGGGTTCACTGACATCCTGGTGGTGAGTGAGATGGTCACACCCCCAAAAATCAACCGTCTTTGCGCGCTCGCACGTCATGCCAGAATGACTGTGCCAGTTGATCAACCACAGAATGTCCAGGATCTATCCCGTGCCGCCAGCACACATGGGGTGACATTGTACGTGGTGGTGGACATCCATACCCACGGCAACGGCTGTGGAGTTGAGCCAGGCCAGCCGGTGCTGGATCTGGCCAGATTGGTGCACCAGGCACCACATCTGGCATTTGCTGGACTCATGACCCGCGAGGGACCAACGCCTACTGAAGACCCCGGGAAGTTGGCTGCTGAGTCACGGCAGTGGATCCAACAAACGCTGGACAGCCGGGAGATCGTAGAGAAGGCCGGCCTCACCGTGCGGATGGTCAGCGTGGGCGGCACATACAATTACGAGATCGCCGGCAGCATGGCGGGTGTCACGGAGGTTCTCGCCGGGACCTATGTGTTGATGGATCAACGCTATGCCCAGTCGAGTCCGCAGTTCAAACCCGCCGCCAAAATAATGGCCACCGTGACCAGCCGCCCCGAACCCGGAACCGCCATCGTCGATGCCGGACAGAAGGCCGTCGGGATTGATACCGGTCTACCGGTCGCACAGGATGTGCCCGGTGCCACAGTGGTAGCATTGAGTGCTGAGCATGGCCGCTTGCGCCTACAGCATGAGGGCGACAGCCAGGTCGCATTGGCCGACAAGATCTGGCTCACACCATGGGACATCGGCACGTGCGTTAACCTCTACGACTATATCCACGCCGTGCGGGATGGTAAGCTCGAGGTGGTGTGGGATGTGGCAGCTCGCGGACGATACCGCTAAAAGATAGCACTGAGTGATGAGTGCTGAGGACTGAGGGCAACTGCGGGTGGATGCAGGCCCACACAAATTATCCGTGTTTATCTGTGTGCATCTGTGGTTTCAGCCCTCAGTTCTGAATGCCTTCTCTTGAAGGAGACTGCCGATGGATCATTATCGCCCCTTAGCCGGAACCCGCATCGAGGACCTCGACACCCCGTGCCTGCTGATCGACCTGGACGCTCTTGAGGACAACTTTCGACTGATCGCTGACACCTACCGTAATCGCCCATGTAAGATGCGGGCGCATATCAAAAATCTCAAAAGCCCAATCCTGGCCCATATGCAGATGCGCGCCGGGGGCACCGTGGGTGGGGTGTGCGCTGCCAAGGTGGCCGAGGCTGAGGTGATGGTGGAAGGCGGCATCAACGACATCTTCGTCGCTAATCAGGTGGTCGCTCGCGACAAGATCGAGCGTCTCTGCGCCCTGGCCAAGCATGCCGATCTCAGAGTCGCCATCGATGATCCGCGCAATCTGCAAGAGCTCTCAGAGGTGGCCCAGGCGCATGGCGTCACTATTGGCGTGGTCATCGAAGTCGATACCTCGATGCACCGCGCCGGGATACGGCAGATTGCTCAGGGAGTGAATCTCGCCAAGCTGGCCACCACCCTTCCAGGCATCGCTTTTAAGGGGGTGATGAGCCATCAGACCGTCCCGGGACGACCCAATAAGGAAACGCGCCTGATCGAGGGCCGACGCTTCATTCAGATGTGCCTCGATGTGAAGGATGCCATCGAAGCCGCCGGCATGCCGGTGGAGGTCGTGTCTACCGGCGAATCATGGACCTACGACGTGGCCAGGGACATTCCTGGGGTGACTGAGGTGGAAGGCGGCACCTATGCGCTGATGTCGCATTCGTATGATTATATGCGCGAGTTCCAGATCGCTGCCAAAATCCTGGGGACAATCATCAGTACGCCACGTGCTGGGGTCGCCATCGGCGACGTAGGCGTAAGGGCGTTGGGATCGCCGGGAGGAGTCCTCCCCGAGGTGGAGGGAATGCCTGGCGTCAGCGTTGAGGCGTTGTATCCCGAGCATATCGTGCTGCGCACCAATGGCACCACACCGCTCAAGGTCGGCGATCGGTTCCTCCTCTACAGCGGCCAGCAGGATATCATGGTCAATCGTTGGGATCAGTATATTGCCGTACGCCGCGGTGTCGTGGAAGCGGTCTGGGACATCCCCGCCCGAGGCTGCCATCACTGAGGCGGCAGCATAGCAATTTCCCCTTGCATTTCACGGCTATTTGGAGCAGAACAGAAGGGTGTCAAGCAGTCAGCGGTTGAAAAACCGGAACGTGGCTCTCCCTGAAGAGAGAGGAGCAACGCCATGAGCATTGACGGGAAGCTCGACGCCAGGAGATTCTCGGGGATGGCTGCAGTCGGTGAAGATCTCATCAGAGTTGGGCCCCTGAATGAGCTCAAGCAACGCGGCTGTACGGTGGTGACTGGCGGCGGTCATATCATTGCCGTCTATTACCACGATGATCACGTCTATGCCGTCGATAACCGCTGTCCTCATATGGGATTCCCTCTGGATCGAGGGACGGTCAAAGACGGCATTCTCACCTGCCACTGGCACCATGCCCGCTTCGACCTGGCGAGCGGCGGGACTTTTGATCCCTTCGCCGATGACGTGCGCGCCTTTCCCGTCAGTATCGTTGACGGCGAGATCTGGGTAAATCCCTCACCGCCAAGGCGCGATCCCGTTCAGCATTGGTCCACGCGTCTGCGCGAGGGACTAGAGCACACGATCCGCCTGGTCATTGCGAAGTCCGTGCTCGGTTTGCAGACGGCAGGTGCCGATCACCGCGTTCCGCTCCAGATCGGCACGCACTTTGGCATGGCCTACTCGGCCGAGGGCTGGGGGCCGGCCATGAGCATCTTGACCTGCGTCGCCAATATGCTGCCACATCTCGCCGATGAAGACCGGCCGCGCGCCTTATATCACGGCCTGCTGCATATTGCCCGCGAATGCTCCGGTCAGCCACCGCGCTTCCTGGTCGCGCCGCTGCCGACCGGTGAGACGCGCCCCGAGGTCTTCAAGCAGTGGTTTCGGCACTTCATCGATGTTCGCAACGCTGAGGGCGGGGAGCGTTGCCTGTGCACGGCGATCGACCTTGGGCTGCCGGCGAGGACTATCGCCGAGATGATCTTCGCGGCCGCGACCGACCACCTCTACCTGGACGGCGGGCACGTGGTGGACTTTGCCAATAAGGCTTTTGAACTGCTCGATCATATCGGCTGGGAGCATGCAGGACAGGTGTTGACGAGCCTGGTGCATGGTATGGCCACTGCTCGACGCAGCCAGGAGCTCAATTCCTGGCGCCATCCCATCGATCTTGCCTCGTTCGTGTGGGCTGCTCGCGAAGAACTCCCGGCGCTATATGCTCAGGGCAGGGCTAACCCTGGCACATGGCAGGGCGAAGAGGCGCTAGTCGAGGCGATCCTCGGGGATGATCCGGTGGCTATTCTGGAAGCCATTAAAGATGCTATACGGGCTGGCGCGTCGCCGGAGGCTTTGGGGTCAGCCGTGGCTCATGCCGCGTTTGTGCGCATGGCACGTTTTCAAGCATCGAATGAGTTCGGCGACTGGGAGACCGTGCACAACACACTGACCGCCGCCAATGCCCTGCATCAGGCCCTGCAGCGTGTGCCATCGATCGAGCTGTTGCGGGGGGTGTTCGATACCGCCATGAGCATCTACCTGGATCGATTCCTGAACATGCCAGCGCAACGTATTCCAGAGGCTGGGCGCACGACTGTCACTGGCGAAGAAGTCCGCGCTGAAGTGCTGAAACGCATGAATGTGCAGCAGCAAGTCGAAGAGGTGGCGCAGCTCGTATCCAACTACCTGGCTGACAGTGCCGATCCTCGTGGGATGATGGTCACCCTCGGCCACGCGATGTTGCGTGAGGATGCGGGCTTTCATGCATTCCAGATCGTCGATGCAGCGTTCAAGCAGTACCAGGCGCGCCGTGGCACCGACGCCGGACGCCATGTGCTGATCGGCATGGCCCGGTATCTGGCCGCTCACGCGCCAACGCCCCGCGCCGTGGGGCAGACGTACCACATCGCCCTGCGTCTGCATCGGGGCGAGGCACTCTACCAGGAGATATCGTGAAGGAAATCATGCCATGCAGCGTCTGCTGCTTTTGATGACAACCACGACGTATCGCGCTCAAGCCTTTCTTGATGCCGCGAGACGTCTGGACATCCCGGTGACGGTTGGCTCCGAGCGTTCCCAGGCGCTGGCTGCGGTCAATCCTGTCGGCCATCTCACCCTCGACTTCTCGTCGCCCGCGGAAGCCACGCGCACCATCGTCGAGTTTGCCAAGGCGTATTCCATCGATGGCGTCGTAGCGGCCGATGACGACGGCGTGATCCTGGCCGCGATGGCCTCGTCAGCGCTGGGGTTGCCGCATAACCCGGTCGAAGCGGTGGCGGCCGCTCGCAATAAGTACCGGATGCGGCAGATCCTGTCCGAGACTGGCATCCTTTGCCCCCGCTTCTGGCGTTTTCCCATCGACGATGACCCAGTCGCGATGGCTCGCCGCGTCGAGTATCCCTGTGTCATCAAGCCGCTGTCCTTATCGGCCAGTCGTGGCGTCATCCGCGTCGATGATCCCGGCCAGTTTGTGGCCGCCTACCATCGATTGGTCGCCATTCTGCAGCGTCCGGACGTCGCCATCTCTCCGCGTCGATCAGCGCAAGAGATCCTCGTCGAGCGCTTTATCCCTGGGTCTGAAGTCGCCTTGGAAGGACTCCTGACTCATGGTCAGCTGCGCGTGTTAGCCCTCTTCGATAAACCAGATCCGCTGGACGGTCCGTTCTTTGAGGAGACGATCTACGTTACGCCGTCACGTTTATCCGCAGCGGTTCAGGACCAGATCGCCTCGTGCACGGCCGAGGTCACCTCCGCTCTCGGGCTTCAACACGGCCCGGTTCATGCGGAGCTGCGGGTAAATGAGCACGGCCCATGGCCCCTGGAGATCGCCCCGCGCTCCATCGGTGGTCTCTGCTCCCGTACCCTGCGCTTTGGTGACGAGCTGTCGCTAGAGGAACTGCTGCTCCGACATGCCCTCGGCCTTGAGACGGAGATCTTGGAGCGCGAGAGGCTTGCCGCTGGCGTCATGATGATTCCCATCCCAAAAGCTGGTATCCTAAGGCAGGTGACGGGCCAGGAGAATGCCAAGCAGGTCGGAGGCATTGAGGATATCAGAATCACGATCCCACTCGGACAAGAGGTCGTCCCTCTCCCAGAGGGATCGCGGTATCTGGGCTTCATTTTCGCCCGCGACTCAACCCCCGCAGGCGTCGAGTTGGCGCTTCGCGAAGCGCATCGACGGCTGACATTCGTGATCACACCTACCGAGGCTCGTCCTGCCCAGGGGGAACATGTGAGCCCATCGACACTTGGGGCTGACAGGCTGCCCCTATTGGAGCACTGAGCGTAGAAACAGCATAATTTTTGTCAAGGAGAGACACATGATCAATATTACAGAAGCCGCAGGACAATATATTACCCATCTCCTGGCGGATGAGGAGCGCCAGGGGCTCGCGTTACGTCTGGCGATTGCCGGACAGCGGCCCGGCGGATTTCAGTATAAGCTCGGCTTCGTGCGTGAGGACGAGCGAGCGGCTGATGATGTCGTGATCGATGCTGGCGGCTTCCGGGTAATCATCGACGCCGAGAGCGCGCCCAATCTGCAAGGGGCCACTTTGGACTTCGTGGAGACTCCCGAGCAGAGCGGTTTCAGGATCCACAATCCGAAGACGCAATGGACCGATCCCAAGGCCATCGCCATCCAGAAGTTGCTCGACGAGCACATCAATCCGGCCGTGGCGGACCACGGGGGATACGTCACGCTCCTCGACGTCAAAGATGATATCGCCTACGTCGCCCTCGGCGGCGGGTGCCAGGGATGTGGCATGGCAGATGTGACGTTGAAGCAGGGCATTGAGGCGCTGATCACGGAGGAGGTGCCTGGCATCCAACAGGTCGTCGATTCGACCGATCATGCCAGCGGCACGAACCCATACTATCAGCCAGCCAAAGGCGGAGAGTCGCCCTTTGCATAAGCTTTGTGCCATTGCCATGGGGGGTCCGACCACGAACATCGAGGTGTGGATCCCCTGTTACTGGGTCCGATGCGCCAAAATGAGGTTGCCCACGGGGTCTACTTTGGCGTGGAAATCGGGGAAAATCACCGTCGTCGCATCGTTCTGATCGACGATGGCTGGACCCTCAAAGGTCATCCCAGGCGCTAGCCGTGAACGCGTATAGCAGGGCGTATCGACAAATCCTCCCCTCTGGTCGAAATATACCGGGCGCACCTCTGCTAAGGCGCCCTCGAGACTCGACGCAGCAGCGCTGGCAATCTGAGGTTGAAGCTTGGGCAACAAGCCAATCGCCGTGACCCGCAGGTTGACCAGCTCCACCGGCGCGTTTGGGAGGTCGTAGGAGTAGAGCCGTCGGTGCTCGCGATGGAATGCCGTCACGAGCTCTTGCATGAGTGCTTGCGTCGCGTGTCCGACAGGCATGGGACAGGTGAGCTCGAAGCTTTGATGCGCATAACGGAGGTCGGCCGCATAGATGAGTTGTTGCGCCTCGGCTGGCACCTGCTCAGACCGTAGCCATGCGAGGGCCTGGGCTTCGAGATCAGCGTAGACTGCGGTAAGCCGTGCCAGATCGTACTGCGGGCCTTCCTGATAGCAGGTCTGCACATAATCATTCTTCAAATCGGTGCTCAGTAGGCCAGACGTCGACAGTACACCCGGAGTCAGCGGAATGACGATGGCTGGGATGTCGAGTAGCTCAGCGAGGCGGCAGGCATGCAAAGGTCCAGCTCCGCCAAAGGCCGCCAGCACAAACTGCCGTGGGTCATGACCGCGGCCGATGGATACGGTGCGAATGGCGCGAGCCATATTGTTGTTGATGATCTCGATGATCCCGGCCGCAGCATCGTTGATGCCAAGCCCGAGGGGTTGCGCAATCCGGTTCTGAATGATCTGTCGGGCGGCCTCTCGATCCAACGGAATCTCACCGCCCAGTAACGAGGTGGGAATGCGCCCGAGGAGCATGTGAGCATCAGTCACCGTTGGCTCCTCGCCGCCGTGTCCGTAACAGGCCGGCCCTGGCTCCGCTCCGGCGCTGCGCGGCCCCACCTCCAGTCGGCTCGGCGCCAGCACCGTGGCAATGCTGCCGCCTCCCGCCCCGATAGTGTTGATATCGATGATAGGAATCTTCAGGGGGAAAGGACCGATTTTCGCCTCTTTGGTGATCCCCGGTTGGCGATCACGCACCAGACAGATGTCGGCGCTGGTACCACCGACGTCGATGGAGATGATGTCGGAGAATCCGGCTGCGTGAGCCACGCTCACGGCGCCGATCACTCCGGCTGCGGGACCGGAGAGGGCGGTGTGAATGGCCTGTCGGGCCGCGGTTTGTGCACTCGTGACGCCGCCGTTCGACTTCATGATCAGCAGGGGGGCACCGATCTGTGCCTCATCCAACTTCCCGCGCAGCAGATTGAGGTAGCAGCTGACATGCGGCATGACCGCGGCATTGAGGATCGTGGCCATGCTGCGCTCGAATTCGCGAAATTGCGGCAGCACTTCCGACGACAGGGAAACCACCGCCTCGGGGTACTCCTGCGCGATAATCCGTGCCGCACGTTGTTCATGCAGGGGATTGGCATAGGCGTGCAGAAACACCACGGCAATCGACGGCACGCCGAGCTGCCGTAGGCGTTGCACTGCCCGCCGGCAGTCGTCCTCATCGAAGGGCGTCAGCACCTGGCCAGCGACGTCGATGCGCTCACTCACCTCGAAGATGCGATCCGGCGTCACCGGTCGTGTAGGTTTGATCCAGCCGTACAGATTCCCCTCGCGCGGGATGTCGTGACGCCCGATCTCCAACACGTACTTAAACCCTTTGGTGGTGAGCAGACCCATCGGCGCCGTCTTGCCCTCCAAGATGGCATTCGTTGCGGTAGTCGTGCCGTGAAAGACGCGCATGATATCCGTTGGCCCTGATCGCCCCAGGGTCAGGATTTTCTGAATGCCAGTCATGAAGCCCACGGAAAGGTCATGCGGGGTCGATGGGGTCTTGGTGGTCCACATGTTGCCGGTCGCTGCGTCGGCCAATGTCACGTCAGTGAAAGTCCCGCCGACGTCAATGGCCAGCGTACATGATGCCATGAGTAGACTCCTGGGTGCGAAGCGGTGGAAGCGCTTCACTGTAATGGCCTGATGCGCTCTAACCGTTCATGCCAGCTCTTCTTTGACGCTCCTCCACAGCCGCCGCCACCAACGTTTGCGAGCGATACGAGCCATGAATTCCTCGACTTGGGCGTCCCACTCCCGGGTTTCAAGCTCTGCCGACACCGGATCTTCATCCTTCAGCGTCAGGGTCACATGCCCGCCGCCGCCCACAAAATGCAGTGATCCAAAGGCCTGGCTTTGCAGCTCTAAGTCCAAATCCACCCCAAAAAATGAGATCGCCATCTCGATGACCTCTTGGGGCGTCATATATGTCTGCACTTCATAGCGCATGCGTGCACTCCTCTGCAGTCCGGCTGCCGATGCCAGGGCGCTGGGTGGAGACGATGCTGCACATGTCGTGAAGGTCCCAGGGATAGAACGTACCTCTTCTTAACAAACTAGGCCTGTGGTGTCAAGACAAGAGGGGCTTGGAAGTCCCAGTCGGTTGCAGAAATCTGCGAGGCAGCCCAACGCGAGCTATGGCTTGACAACGTTTAGAACCATGACTATAATGGTCGCACTTTGATGCTGCCATGGTGTCCAAAGATACGTGTTTGAAGGGTGAATCGTCATGCCGCGGCTCATCATGGAACTGTCCGCCATCCCGCACGAGGGTATCTCCCAGCGCTTCACCAGTACAGGGAGCGCTCTGGGAATCGTCGATACCGAGCTCAGCGTGGTTCGACCTGTCGAGATCGACAGCCAGTTCTATAAAATCGATCAAGAGGTAGTCGTTCAGGGAAGCCTGCGTTCCGCCGTGCACCTCACCTGCAGTCGCTGTGCCGAGGAGTTTGAGCAACCTTTGAGCGTCGCTCTAGATGCGGTATACCTGCCGGTGCAGGCGATCTCATCCGAGCGAACAAAAGAGCTGGAGCAAGGTGAGACTGATGTCTACGCATATGCTGAGCCGGTGATTGACATTGCCGAGATGGTACGCGATAAGCTCTTTTTCTCAATCCCTCTGCAGCCACACTGTATGGTCGGATGCAAGGGCCTATGTCCCTCCTGCGGTGTCAACCGAAACACGATTAGTTGCCAGTGTGCCGAGGAAAAGCTGGGCTCTCCGTTCGAGCCGTTGAAAGGTTTGCGCTTCTCGTAAGAGAGGCGAGGAGTGACTGATGCCAGTTCCGAAGCGAAAGACCTCGAAGTCGCGCCGCGATAAACGTCGGACTCACTGGAAGCTCGCCTTGCGGGGGATGGCGCTCTGCCCGCGCTGCCAAGAAGCAAAATTCCCTCATCGCATTTGTCCCAATTGTGGTTACTACAAAGATCACCAAGTTCTGGAAGCCAACGAATAGCGGCATCGGATTCCTGGCCAACGGGGTTTCAGGGGAAGGCGGTGCCATGGCTTGGAAAATTGCGATTGACGCGATGGGAGGTGACAGGGGCCCCGGACCACTTATCCAAGGTGCCCTGCTCGCCGCAGCTGAATCTGGCAGTGACATCATCCTCGTCGGTGATGAACATCTTCTGACGGCGGAGATGAAGGAATACAGCAGTGGAGGCTTACCATTCGAGATCCGTCACGCCCCCCAGGTCATTGCCATGGAGGAGTCACCGGTAGCCGCCTTTCGCAAGAAGAAGTCAGCCTCGATTCGCGTCGCCATGGAGATGGTGCGTGCTCACGAAGCCGATGCCGTGATCTCGGCGGGTCATACCGGCGCGACCTTGTTGGCCGCCACACTCATCCTAAAAACGCTCCCCGGCCTCGATCGTCCGGCCATCGCGACACTGCTGCCCACCATGCGAGGCCATGCGATCCTGATCGACGCTGGGGCAAATGTCGACTGCAAACCCACTCACCTCTACCAGTTTGGCATCATGGGCAGCGGCTATGCTACACATGTGCTCCAACGCGAACGTCCGCGGGTTGGCATGCTGAGCATCGGTGAAGAGGACAACAAGGGCAACGAGACCACCAAAGAGGCCTGCCAACTGCTGCGCAAAAGCTCGCTGAACTTCGTCGGCAACGTGGAAGCGAAGGCGGTTTATCGTGGTTTTGCGGATGTGATCGTCTGCGATGGATTCATCGGGAATATCGCCCTGAAGATCAGCGAAAGCTTCGCGGAGATGATCGAAAGTTTCCTGAAAGAGGCGTTTACGCGTGATGCCCGCAGCAAGCTGGGGTATCTGCTCCTGAAACCCTCCCTGGCGCACCTCAAACACAAGATGGATTACGCCGAGTACGGAGGCGCCCCATTGCTTGGGGTGAATGGCACCTGCATCATCGCCCACGGCGCCTCGTCGGCCAAAGCAATCAAGAATGCCATCGGGCTGGCGGAGCGATTACTCACCCATCATGTCAATACCCATATCCAGGAGGATCTTGCGGCCAACGGCGATATTCAGCAGGTTAATCCTCAGAAACTGAGCCTGTGGCGGCACATCCGGGGATCGATCCCATTTTCACGTGAGCGGGATGATCCCGAACCTGAAGAGTCTGCATAAATCAATTGATACCACCGGGCCTACGATGCATCCAATCAGGCGACTGGCTTGTCTTGAAGATGAGGCAGTAAGGAGCTGTTGATGCCGCAACGGATGGCATTTCTCTTCCCGGGGCAAGGCTCACAATTCGTCGGGATGGCACACGATCTCTACGAACGGGAGCTGTTGGCGCGCGAACGTTTTCGCGAGGCGAATGAGATCCTCGGATTCGATCTGGCCAACGTGTGCTTCAGCGGTCCCGCTGAAAAGCTGCAGTTGACCGCCAACGCCCAGCCAGCCATCCTCGTCCACAGCGTCATCGCCTGCGAGCTGCTGCGTGCCCGCGGCATCGCACCGGTGGCGGTGGCTGGGCACAGCTTGGGCGAATACTCAGCTTTAGTGGCCTCTGGTTCCATGCCGTTTGCTGATGCCGTCCGAGTGGTGCATCGGCGCGGCTGTTTCATGCAGGAGGCGGTCCCGGTGGGCGTTGGGGCGATGGCCGCTATCCTCGGCCTGGACAGCACACAGGTGGAACTGGCCTGTGTGGAAGTCATCGACGAAGGGGTGGTGCAGCCGGCCAATTACAATTGCCCAGGGCAAATCGTCATCTCCGGGCACGTTGGGGCAGTGCGCCGGGCCATGGCCCGATGCTTGGAACAGGGCGCCGTGAAAGTCATGGAATTGTCGGTGAGCGCGCCCTTTCATAGCGCGCTGATGGCGCCCGCGGCCGAACGTTTGCAACCTGAACTGTCCAATGTGACCTTCTCCGATATGCAGGTGCCCGTGATCTCCAATGTGGAAGCCAAACCCTTTGGGTCGAAGGTGCGGGTGTCGAAACTCCTAGTCGATCAGGTGACCGCCCCAGTCCGCTGGCAAGAATCGGTACAAGCTTTGATGCAAATGGGGGTAGAATCCGTCGTCGAGGTTGGACCGGGAAAGGTGCTCTCGGTGCTGATGCGGCGCATCGATCGCCAAGTCAAAGTCGTCGAGCTCCATGTTCTTCTCGACGCCGCGTGAGGGCAGACCATGGAGCTGGCAGGCCAGGTCGCCGTGGTGACCGGAGGTTCGCGGGGGATCGGTCGCGCCATCGCTCAAACGCTCGCGGCGATGCAGGCTCATGTGATCGTCAATTACGTCGCGCATCAGGACGCCGCGGAAGAAACGCGCCACAGCATAGAAGCGACTGGCGGCGAGGCGACCATTAGCTGTTTCGATGTGGCCGATGCGCTGGGGACGGCCCGGGCCTTTGATGCAATCCTTGACGACCGCGGCCGAGTCGATATTTTAGTTAATAACGCAGGCGTCACTCGTGATACCCTCGTGCTTCGCATGAAAGAGGAGGATTGGCAGCAGGTTTTACAGGTCGATCTCTCAGGCATGTATCACTGCTCGAAGGCGGCGATTCGCCCAATGATCCGGCAGCGTTATGGGAGGATCATCAACATTACTTCCATCGTTGGGATAATCGGCAATGCTGGGCAGGTCAATTATGCCGCGGCTAAAGCCGGCGCGATTGGCTTGACCAAAGCTCTTGCCCGAGAGGTTGCAAGCCGCGGGATCACCGTCAACGCCGTGGCTCCCGGGTTTATCGAGACGGAGATGACTCAGGGGCTATCGGCACAGGCCAAGGCAGACCTTGTCCGGCAGATTCCTCTTGGCCGATGGGGAACGCCCCAGGATGTGGCCGATTGCGTCAGCTTTCTGGTCTCGTCACGTGCGAGCTATATCACTGGCCAAGTCATCCAGGTCAACGGTGGGCTGTCGATGTAAGGGAGGTACGTTCGCGGTGGCATCGATCGAACAGCGGGTGAAGGATATCATTGTGGAACAACTGGGCGTCGAAGAGGACGAAGTCTCCCCGGAGGCATCGTTTATCGATGATCTGGGGGCCGATTCCCTGGATACGGTCGAACTCGTGATGGCCTTTGAAGAGGAATTTAATATCGAGATCCCCGATGAGGATGCGGAGGGGATTAGCACGGTACAGGATGCCATCGATTACATCAAGGCGAACGTGAAGGAGGTGTAATCTCCTGCACCATGGGCGAGAAGGACAGAGGTGCCAGCGCAGCCAATGAAGCTGTGCAGTCCCGCCCAGAGGTTCTGATGCTGACCTCCCTGCAGGCATATGCGTGTTGGAGGGGCAGTGCCGGTAGCAGTTCAGGTGTTGTGCATCTCACAGTCGACGCGATGGCCAAAGACGCGGACCCAAGCAGGAAAGGATAGGCCTATGGAGGGGATGAAACGGCGGGTGGTCGTGACCGGCCTGGGGCTCATCACACCACTCGGCACCGGCATTCAGAAGACCTGGGAAGGGATCTGCAAGGGCGCTTCAGGAATCGATCGGATCACCACCTTCGATACCTCGGAGTTCCCTGTGCAGATCGCTGGTGAGGTTAAGGACTTCAACCCAGAGGATTTCATCGAGCGCAAAGAAATCAAGAAAATGGATGTCTTCATCCAGTATGCCCTAAGTGCGGGTTCCATGGCCATCGAGGACGCTGGGTTGAAGATCACCGAAGAGAATGCCGATCGCGTCGGCGTGATCGTCGGGGCGGGTATTGGCGGCATTCAAACCATCGAGCGCTACCATTCAGTTCTCCTCGAAAACGGACAGCGCCGCATCAGCCCCTTCTTTATCCCCATGCTGATTACCAACTTGGCGGCGGGCCAGATCTCCATGCGCTTTGGCGCCCGCGGTCCGAATTCCTGTGTCACCACTGCCTGTGCCGCAGGGACGCACGCTATTGGGGATTCTTTCAAGATCATTCAACGCGGCGATGCCGATGCCATGATCGCTGGCGGGAGTGAATCGGCCATCACCCCGTTGACCATCGCTGGCTTTGCGAACATGAAGGCGCTTTCGAGCCGCAATGACACTCCGCAAAAGGCCAGCCGGCCCTTTGATGTGGAGCGCGATGGCTTCGTGATCGCAGAAGGGGCGGGTATTGTCGTCCTTGAAGAACTGGAGGTCGCCTTGGCGCGAAGGGCGAAGATCTACGCCGAAGTCACCGGCTATGGCATGACCGCTGATGCTTACCACATGACCGCTCCAGACCCCGAAGGGCGTGGCGTGGTCAACTGTATGCGGGTGGCATTACGGGATGCGGGCATCGCCCCGGAAGCCGTCACCTACATCAATGCCCATGGCACCTCGACTCCCTATAATGATAAACATGAAACCAGTGCGATCAAGCATCTGTTCGGCGAACATGTCCATCAATTGGCGGTGAGCTCAACCAAGTCGATGACCGGCCATCTCCTCGGCGCCGCAGGGGGGGTTGAGGCGGCCTTCTGCGCGTTGGCACTCTCAGAGGGCATCATTCCACCGACCATCAACTATGAATATCCCGACCCGGAATGCGATTTAGATTACGTTCCGAATCATGCTAGGCACATCGATTTAGAGAACGTGATATCGAATTCTTTTGGATTCGGCGGGACGAATGCGTGCATTGTCTTGAAGAAATATATCGTCTAACCAGGTATTGATGGTGTCGGTTGTCGTGGCCGACAAAGACTTGAGGGAACATGCTGGTAGAGGCACGCAAAGAGCAGCTCGCGGAGCTTGAACGGGCATTAAGTTATCGATTTCACCGCATAGAGCTATTGAATCAAGCTCTAACCCATAAGTCATATGTGCATGAACAACGCGAGCCTGTCCAGCATAATGAGCGCCTCGAGTTTCTGGGGGATGCCGTCCTGGGATTGGTGATTAGCGATTATTGTTACGGGAAGTTCGCCGGCCTTGCCGAGGGCGAACTCTCGAAGCTACGGGCGTCTCTGGTGAACGACGGTAACCTGGCAAGAATTGCACGACGCTTGGAACTAGGCTCTTACCTCCTCGTAGGACGCGGGGAGGAACTGACTGGCGGCCGTGCTAAGGCATCTCTCCTGGCTGATACCTTTGAAGCGGTGCTGGCGGCCATTTATCTCGATGGCTCGCTGGGAGATGTGTATCAGGTGATCTTGCAGTGCTTTCAGGAGGACCTGAATACCGTCCTGCATGAGGGGTATAGAGACTACAAGAGCGAACTTCAAGAGTACACCCAGGAAAAATTTGGCTGTGTTCCGACATACATCGTTGTCCGTGAGCGCGGTCCGGACCATGAAAAAGTGTTCGAGGTCGAACTCGCGATTCGTCGGCAGTTCCAAGGGCTTGGGGCTGGCAAAAGCAAGAAAGAGGCCGAACAGGATGCCGCTCGTAAGGTGCTTGCAGCGCTCAGGACCACGGAGCTATTGACGAACTCTAGCGGCGATCCTTTGACTTGTCCCGAACACGGTCTGAATGTTCAGCCGCAATAATTAACCTGCACACATATAGAGGATTGCAAGCCGTGCGCTGGAAATTTTGGGAACGTAAGCAACCTGCGCCCTCAGAGGATGCCCCTACCCAAGTCGTGACGACTGAGCCGCCGCTCATCGCTGAGGATGATGTGGAAGTGCCGGAGGAGGAATTGGCGGAGGTGGTGATCGGAGAACCTGAGCCAGAGACGTCCTCCCCTCGGCAGGGCTTTCTGCGTTTTCTGAAAGAGCGGTTAACTAAAACACGTCAAGGATTGCTGCGGAAAATCGACCGGCTGCTCAGCGGCAGGCAAGTAATTGATGCGGATCTCTTTGAGGAACTGGAGGAGGTGCTGATCAGCAGCGATCTCGGCGTGCAGACGACCATGCGCATTATGCAGGAACTTCAGCAGTCGGTGGCAGAGCAGCGCCTGCGCCAGCCGATAGAGATCCGAGCCCATTTGAAGCAGAGCCTCCTGGATATCCTGCATGTTAGCACCGAGGAATTGTGCACTGAAGTGGCCCAACCCCCGGCAGTCATCCTGCTGGTGGGAGTGAACGGGGTTGGCAAAACGACGACAATCGCCAAACTGGCCTATCAGCTGAAACACCAAGGGAAAAAAGTCTTGTTAGCCGCGGCCGACACATTTCGGGCAGCGGCGATCGAGCAGCTCCAAGAATGGGCCGATCGCGTCGGCGTGGAAGTGATCAAGCATGGTGCGGGGGCCGACCCGGCGGCCGTCGTGTATGACACCATCCAGGCCGCCAAAGCCCGCAGTATCGATGTGGTGATCGTCGATACTGCGGGCCGCCTCCACACCAAAGTGAATCTCATGGAAGAGTGCAAAAAGATCAAACGTGTGCTCGCCCGCGAGCACGAAGGGGCTCCGCATGAGATCCTGCTCGTCCTCGATGCCACCGTCGGCCAGAACGGTGTGGCGCAAGCAAAGCAATTTCATGAGTCACTTGGACTGACAGGGCTCGTCATGACCAAGCTCGATGGTACCGCCAAGGGAGGCATCGTCGTCAGCATCGTCAATGAACTGAACATTCCGGTTAAACTCATCGGGGTCGGCGAAAAGCTTCCTGATCTCCAGCCTTTCGACCCCACAGCGTTCACCGAAGCCCTCTTCGACGACTAGGTCGTGAGTCACAGTCTAACATTCCGCCATCGCCTTCCTGTACTAGATCGACCGCGAATTCATCTCAGTGCGTCTGATGGACGAAATCGCCGGGGAGCATCGTAAGGAGGCGTTCCAGAGCCGTTCGGAGGTATGCCTCATCTTTCGATTCCAGGGTCAGCATCACTTTATAGGAAGGATTGTGAATATCAGGATAGGAGCCGAGCATGAGCGCGGGAAACTCTCGGAGGAGGTCGTGGAGAAAGGCCGCGATGTTGCCTTCACCCTCCTTGACGTACACCTTACGAAGAAAATATGGCTGGTCGCGAAAGCGTTCCTTGATCGAGTCAAATTTCTGCCGCAACAGGTCGGGGATCCCAGGGAAGATATAGACATTTTCCATAGCAACCGCGGGAAGCCAGAGGCCATCTTCGCGGATCAGCACTGCCCCCTCAGGCACCTCCGTGAGCTTCAACCGGGCCTCGTTCAGCTCGCCGCCATAGCGGTTATGCAGAAGGCGTTCGAGTTCAGGATGACGAATGACGCGATGCCCAAAGGCCTTGGCGATCCCCTCGATGGTGACATCGTCGTGCGTCGGCCCCACGCCGCCGGAAGTGAAAACCACATCGAACTGACGCGAGAAGGTGGCCACTTCCAGGGCGATGATATCGACCTCATCGGGGATCACCGAGACTTTTTTCACATCTACGCCCAGTAGACGCAACTCACGCAAGAGGTAGGCGGCGTTTGCGTCCTGGACTTTGCCCGATAGAATCTCGTTGCCAATGATCACGATCCCTGCAGTCTTGGCCATCCTCAATTTCCTCTGAGGGTTGACATCGCTTGCGACCTAGTCGCCGTGTTGGACAGGCGTTTTTGCCACCCTAGCGATCCCCCGGAAGCTTGTCAAGCGGAAAGTCGTAGAGTTCACCTTAGCCTGTGACATCCAGTCACAGTGCCTCGCCAACTGAGAACCATCACATCTTCTTGTGGCCCCATCCCATTGCGATGAATTGTTGACAGCGAGGCCGAAACTCGCTAATTTACAGCCTTCCACACCAGTAAATCGAAGGGGGGTGATCGTTCTGAGATCGGTCGTGTAGGTTGTATGTCGACTACCGATTGCTCACGCTTGACATTCGAGGGGAGAGTCTATGGAGCTATTGGCAGTGCGCGAAGCGTCGCTGGCCGATCACAGACTCAGTCGCCGCCGCTTCCTTGTGTGGGGAGCTCTCGCTGCAAGTATGAGCCTCATCCCACAGGCAGCCGTTGCAAGAACAACAAGAACAAGAAGAAGTATCTTTCAACCCTCCCGTAAGCCTCTCCAAGAGCTCATACCCCCCGAAACCTGGCCTAGGAGAAGTTCTTTTCAGCCGGTTATCAACCCGCCCGAAAAGGCTGTCGCGCTTTACAATACGCATACCGGGGAAAGTGTTAACGCCGTCTACTGGTTCCGAGGACAATATCTCCCCGAGGCGATGTCCGCCGTCGACCACGTCCTCCGTGACCACCGCACTGATGAAATCAAGCCAATCGATCCCCAGTTATTAGACCTCCTGCACGCCATCAGTGGAGAGTTAGAATGCTCTCACCCTTTCTACGTCATTTCCGCGTATCGTTCACCCACCACCAATGCGTTTCTTCGCTTCATGAGTCGGCGCGTAGCCGAACATAGCCTACACATGGATGGCAAAGCCATCGATCTTCGCATACCCGGATGGGATAGCTATGCGGTGAGGCGTGTTGCCATGGAGCTACGCAGGGGAGGCGTCGGCTATTATCCGAGCTCCAATTTCGTGCATGTAGACGTCGGTCCAGTACGATACTGGTAAACAGCCATACGGAAGGTCATCTCAAAGACAGCGCGAGCCGTTTTGGTAGCTCATGGTTGAGCTTGATCAACTTCGGCTTGCGCTGCGCCCTCTGAAGCGCCTCATCGCCACCGCCGTCTCGCAGCAGCCCCCAACATCGCGAATCGAGCGCGATTCCACCTTTCCGTGTCCTCGAGTATGGATTTGGCGTCGATTCACCTCGGTCACCCCGTCCACTGCTGGCAAGATTCTTGCCTGATGTAACTGCGTGTGGGTTGTGAGCTGCACAGATGAACATGCGAGCGACGCCCTATCACACCAGTCATCATTCATGCAAGATATGGCAAAGGAGGGTAGTGATTCATTTTCGTCGTCCCTGCAAACACATGGACCTTGCTAGTCATTGATTTTACAAGGTTTCAGCTTGCGCGGGGATGACGCTAAATTTCAAACTGAGTCACTACCCAAAGGAGGGCACCACTCATGAAAGATCTAACGGCTGAACAGGCGATCGATGAACTTGCGGAAGGGGAGGCCATTCAAGCTGAACTCGTCGGCCAGCGCATGACTCTGGAATGGGGACAACGGCTGTTTACACAGCTCGTCAACACTTGGACAGTGCTGGACACCTATGAGGCATTGGCCTACGAGGATAAGGTAGCCGTCCAGATGCGTGTGCTGGACGAAGCGACTGCCAGTTTGTGGCACCTCCATAAGCGACTGTTACAGGCGAATCGGATGCTCAAAGGCCATCGGAAGCAGCTCGGACGCCTCAAAAACCCCTTGATCCTCTAATCAGAGTGAGGTCAAGGCAAGCTATGAAAGCGCACAGGTATGCCCCATCTGCAATGCCCATGACCCGTGCCCACCAGCGCTAGACGCAATCCAAAAGGGGTGAGGCGAATTTGCCCAGGCGAAAAAATTTCTCTCACGACGAACGCCGATCCCCCGCCCTCTTCACCATGGCTGGCATACCCTACCCCTACCCCGCATGCCTTTGATACCACAACAGTACCGTTGATGTGTATCATGTTGATACCGATAGGCCTGTACGGGAAAATTGGTCCTTCCAGGTGTTCTTGACTGCATACGACTTCATGGAGTAGAACAACGTCTCAACTATGCAAGTCGATGTTGTCCACGCTTAAGCAAGGGACCTCTACTATGCTCAGCTCACGACAGGTAGCCAAGCGACGTGTCCATCCTATGCTGAATTGGCCACCTCGCTCGCATTGCCTGACGTTCAGTCTGCTGCTGGTGGTTGCTCTTGTCAGCCCTGTATTGGAGGCCGGAGAGTCCCATCCGGGCCCGCAGGTCAGTCAATTTACTCCTCTAGGTACAATCAAGCGTATACGTCAAGCCAGTGCCATGTTCTCCGAAACCATGGTGCCTTTCGGTGACCCGCGCAGCCCGATCGATCCCTTCATCATCGACTGCCCCGAAGACGGAGTCGGCCGTTGGATCGATAGCCGCGCATGGGTGTACAATTTCGCGCACGATCTTCCCGGCGGCGTTCGTTGTGGTTTCAAGCTCCGACCCGGCCTGGTAACCCAGGCAGGGACACTTGTAACCGGCCAAACGATCTTCACCTTTACAACCGGCGGTCCGTCGATCCTGACGTCCATCCCCTTTCAGGTTTCAACCATTGACGAAGATCAGGCGTTTGTCCTCGGCCTTGATACGCAACCGACAGAGGAATCAGTGCTGCAGCATGCCGCGTTCGCGGTAGCGGGGCTCCCCGAGCGGATTGGCGTGCGGCTGATCACCGGCGAAGGCCGTGAGGCGATTCTCAAGACCCTTTACGGGTGGGTAGAGCGCAAACATGTCCTGATCTTGCAGGCCAGACAGACATTTCCGAGTGGTGCGAACGTGCGCTTGCTCTGGGGGAAAGGCGTCACCGCTGAAAGCGGGGTAGCGAACGAGCAAGATCAGGTGCTCTCCTTCAAAGTCCGTCCGCCGTTCCTGGCGGAATTCCATTGTGAGCGGCAGAGCCGTCGCTTTGCGTGCCTCCCCATCACACCGATGAGCCTGCGGTTTTCTGCATCTGTTGCCTGGGAACAGGCTCAGCGGATCATGCTGGTCGCCGCGCAGGGAGGCCGCCGCAGTCCTATGTTGGATCGGAGCGACGAAGGCATGCCGTTCGTCAGCCGTATCAACTTTAGAGGTCCTTTTCCTGAGGCGGCGACCTTTCGGATCGAGATCCCCGATGGCCTGACCGACGAAACAGGGCGACCACTCGCCAATGCGAACCGATTCCCTCTGCAAGTCAAGATGGCAGAATTTCCCCCATTGGCCAAATTTGCGGCGCGGTTCGGCATTGTGGAGTGGAAGGCCGACCCCACCCTGCCGGTGACACTCCGCAACTTGGAACCGGAGATACGGACCAGACTGTTGCAAGTGGCCGAGGCAGTGGGCGACAAGACAGCTAGATCCAAGACGGATACCCCGGACCAGATCTTAGGAAGACATCTACACCTATCTCCCGACCAGCCACAAGACGTCCTGGCATGGCTTCGCGCCGTAGCTACGGCAGCACGCGACAGCTCGATCTTTGGCACACAGCCGGCTCCTCCCTCAGTCAAAAGCTTTGTCCTGCCCAAACCCCATGAGGCGAAGCCACTCGAAGTTGTTGGCATCCCCTTGGAGGTCCCAGGACTCTACATCGTCGAGATCGAGAGTCCGCGGTTGGGAGCTTCCCTGCTCGGCAAACCGCAAGCGATGTTTGTTCCAACGTCGGTCCTGGTGACCAATCTCTCCGTGCACTTCAAATGGGGCCGAGAGGCTTCCCTCATCTGGGTGACGACGTTGGACGAAGGCCGCCCGGTGCATGAAGCTCAGGTGGCGGTACATGATTGTAAGGGCCAGACGCTGTGGGCTGGAGCGACAGACAACCAGGGCATCGCGCGTGTCGGCAAGCTCCCATCCCAAGAAGCGCTTGCCGAATGTCCCTATGAGGGCAACTTACCTCACTACGATTCTCAACAGACGCTGGCCATCAACCGCTTCGATAGCGGGCTGTTCGTGACCGCGGCACTGGCCAACGACTTCAGTTTCGCCCACAGCAGTTGGGATCGTGGCATCCAGCCCTGGAGATTTCAACTGCCGCTCACCAATGATCGTGAGGCCATTATTACCCATACAGTGCTCGACCGCTCTCTGCTCCGCGCCGGGGATACGGTGCATATGAAACATATCCTGCGGGAGCAGACGCTGCACGGGTTCTCCAGAGTGCCCGATGACCAGCTCCCGAATCGCGTCTCGATCCGCCATGTCGGCAACGAGGAGAAATACGCATTGCCGCTGGATTGGGAGGCGGGGGGCATTGCCGAAAGCTCCTGGGCCATTCCCAAGGGGGCCAAGCTTGGGCGCTACGTGGATGAAGGCCTCCTGGAACTGCTTCCGAACGAGAGCTGGAATCTGCTCGAGGCCATGATGGGTCGGCGCAGATATGGGGTGCGAATCGCCACGGCGCAGATGGAAGTAGTCGGTAAGCGCCATTACGGGCTGAAGGCGCTGCCGCAAGGGGGTGGTGGTGGGAAGCAACCGACACGTGAGCTCTTCAACACACTCCTCTTTTGGAATGGACGAGTGCCACTGGATGCGAATGGTGAGGCTTCCCTGGAAATCCCCCTGAACGACTCGTTAACCAGCTTTCGTCTCGTCGCGGTAGCGACCGGGGGGCTTGAGCTGTTCGGCACCGGCTCGACCTCCATTCGTTCAACCCAGGATCTAATGATCTTGTCAGGCATCACACCACTCGTCCGGGAGGGGGATCAATTCCGCGCCGAGTTCACGCTGCGTAATACCACCAACCAGGCTACGGAGGTACAGGTGCAAGGCCGTGTCGACGGTCTGCCAGACCCACTAACGGCGCGGGCGCTGTCACTGGCCTCCAGCCAATCCCAAGTGATCGGCTGGGACATTATCGTGCCGACAGGTGTGCGCGCCTTGCGCTACGAGGTGGAAGCCATGGCGTCCGGTGGTGCCGCTGATCGCATTCGCGTCGTGCAGCAGGTGTACCCCGTCGTGCCGATTCGGACCTTTCAGGCCACTATCTCCCAGTGGCAGCGCGAGATCAAGCAACCGCTCCAGCGCCCTGCCGACGCCCTCCCCGACCGAGGTGGCGTGCAACTCCTGGTGCGCCCGTCTCTTGTCGAGGGGATGGGCGCGATGCGCGACTGGATGCGGCGTTATCCCTACTCATGTCTGGAGCAACTGATTTCGCAGGCGGTGGCGCTGCGCGACCAAGGACGATGGCAACAGATCGCTGCCATCCTGCCGTCGCACCTCGACTCGGACGGGCTGCTCAAATACTTCCCGGCTCTGGAGCAAGGGAGCGAGGTGTTAACTCCTTACGCCTTATCGATTGTTCATGAGGCGGGATGGGAGATCCCGGCTGAGGTCCGAGAGTGTATGATACAAGGGTTGCAGCGCTTTGTGGAGGGCGCGATCCAGCGTCGTCCTCCCTTCGCAGCCGCTGATTTGTCACTCCGCAAGCTCGCGGCCGTCGAGGCGCTGTCACGCTATATAACGGTGAAGCCCCAGGTGCTCGGTAGCATCATCATAGAGCCCAACCTGTGGCCAACCTCTACCGTGCTGGATTGGTGGAGTGTGCTGCATCGTGTCACGGGCATCCGTAATCAAGATTCGCAGCTGCGCCAGGCCGAGCAAATTGTGCGCTCGCGGCTGAATCTGCAGGGCAGAGCCCTGGGGTTTTCCAGCGCAAACCCTGACGGGCTGTGGTGGCTGATGACCTCCGCAGATACGAACGCCGTCCGACTCATGCTGCTGCTCTTGGAGCAACGCCTATGGCAAGAAGATCTACCGCGCCTTCTCAACGGCACGTTGGCGCGTCAGCAGCATGGAACCTGGGATCTGACAGTAGCCAACGCCTGGGGAGCACTAGCGATTGAAAAGTTCTCCCAGATGTTTGAGAAAACTCCCATCGGAGGCACTACGACAGCCTCTCTCGGCAGCGCGATCCGAGAGGTCACATGGGCGCATACGCCGCAGGGTGATGCCTTGGCCTTTCCTTGGCCCGGCACAGACACGACACTCACGGTAGACCATGTCGGGGCCGGCCACCCCTGAGTGACACTAGCGGCAATGGCGGCGATCCCGCTCAAGGCTTCGTTAGTCAGTGGGTACCGCCTGACGAAGTCGCTCATACCTGTCGATGCATCAACCGCCGGCCGGGGGGTTATATCGTCCCAGGAACTATGATGAGGGATTTCGTGGACTGGTATCAGTGCGAACCGCACTCGCAGGATCATTGAATATCCCCGCAGTGCGGACCTTAGGCCTCGTCGGAGCCGAAGACTTCGTTCAGCAGCTCCGGCGCCTGGGGCTGGCCGGTGCCAACGAGTCGGGAGATTACTACGGTCCATCCCTAGCCCTGGGCTCCGTCGATGCGAGCCTTTGGGAACTGCTGCAGGCCTATCGAACCCTCGCCAACGGCGGTCTGTGGACTCCACTGCACCTGACACCGGGGGAGGCAGCCACCCAGAGCGGCCGACGAGTATACTCCGAAGCCACCACCTTTCTGCTGTCGCACATCCTCTCCGACCGGGACAGCCGCAGCGTCACATTCGGGCTCGAAAGCCCGCTCGCGACGCGCTTCTGGAGTGCGGTGAAGACCGGTACCAGTCAAGAGATGCGCGACAACTGGTGCATCGGCTACACCCGCTATTACACCGTCGGCGTCTGGGTGGGGAATCAGTCAGGCGAACCGATGCGACATGTTAGCGGTATCATCGGAGCGGCGCCCATCTGGGGCGACATCGTGGCTTGGTTGCACCGCACCACTCCAAGCTTACCCATGGCTCCACCCACCGGGGTAGTAGAGCGCCAAGTCAACTTTCCCGGCGACATCGAGCCCGAGCGGCACGAGTGGTTTCTTCAGGGAACGGAGCCGCTTATGCCTCGAACACATCTGGCTGGAAGTTTCCCGCAGGTCCGAACACCTGTGTCGGGGGAGGTGATCGCCCTCGATCCAGACATCCCAGCGGCCCACCAGCGTCTCGTCTTTATGGGAGATGACGCGAGCGCTGTGCAGCGCTGGGTACTCAATGGACAGGATCTTGGCGCGGTGACAGGGCCGCTGCTGTGGGAGCCTGTACCCGGAAAGCATACCCTGTCGCTTGTCGATGACGAACGACGAGTCCTCGATACCGTGCGCTTCGAGGTCCGTCCTCCTCTCATGACAGGCGACTTGCCACCGTCTGCGACGCGGTAACGGCTGGCGGTTCAGTTGGGTCCAGGTCTGGAATTCGTTTGAGCTGTTCGAGCCAGACCGTGGCCTCGCTATCGCTGGGCGCCCGATAATCGCCTCGCGGTGAGAGCGAACCACCAGAGCCTACCTTTGGAGCGTTCGGCACACAGCTGCGCTTGAACTGGCTGATCTGGAAGAAACGCCATAAAAAGACCGACAACCAGTGTTTGATCTCACCAATGGTATATTGATGTCGCTGCTCCGCCGGAATATCCGGCCAGCGACCGTGCGTGCGATCCCGCCAGCAGCAGTATGACAAGAAGGCCACCTTCGTCGGCAGATAACCCAGCCGGGTCGTATAGTAGATGTTGAAGTCCTGCAGCTCGTAGGGCCCAACCACCGCTTCGGTTTTCTGGCCAGGCTGATCGCCATTGATGTCCCCAGGGATGAGCTCGGGGCTGAACTCCGTCTCGAGAATGGCCCCCAACACCCGACTCGCCTCCGACCCTAGTTGTTCAGTGTCGGCAACCCAGCGGATGAGATACTGGATCAAGGTCTTGGGCACGCTGGCATTGACATTGTAGTGGGACATATGGTCGCCGACGCCGTAAGTTGACCATCCTAAAGCCAGTTCACTCAGGTCGCTAGTCCCTACCACCAAGGCCTGGTGATAATTCGCCAGTCGGAACAGGTGGCTGGTACGCTCTCCCGCCTGAACGTTCTCAAAGGTAATATCATAGACCGGTTCACCGTGCGCATAAGGGTGACCGAGATCGCGCAGCATCTGCTCACAGCTCGGGCGGATATCGACTTCGCGCGCCTCACAGCCAATGGCCTGCATGAGCGCCCAGGCATTGGCGAGCGTGCGCTTGCTGGTGGCAAAACCGGGCATAGTGTATGCTTTGATGTGTGCACGCGGATATCCCAACACATCCATGGCGCGCGTAGCGACGATCAGGGCATGTGTGGAATCAAGTCCCCCGGAGATCCCCAACACCACGTTGGAGGTGCGCGAGCTTTTGAGTCGTTTGACCAGCCCCTGAACCTGAATATTGTATGCCTCATAGCACCGGCGATCGCGCACGGTGGGGTCCGCCGGCACATAGGGGAAACGATCGTATGCGCGTTCGAGGAGCAATCGATCTGTCGTGGGTAAGGCAACTGGGAAACGGATAGTGCGGAATTGTCCCACATCGTCACGGTGCCGCTGCACGCTCTGGGCGAAGCTGGTCTGTCGCATGCGTTCCTGGGAGAGCCGCTCCAGGTCCAGGTCGGCTGTGACCAACTGGGATGCGTACGAGAACCGTTCGGACTCGGCAATCAAGGTGCCGTTTTCGTACACCATTGCCTGGCCATCCCAGGCCAAATCTGTGGTGGACTCCCCGGTGCCCGCAGCGGTGTAGAGATAGGCAGCCAGACAGCGCGCCGACTGATTCGCGGCGAGACTGTGGCGATACTCCGCCTTGCCGATCGTCACATTGGAGGCCGACAGGTTGAGGAGAACTGTGGCTCCCGCCAATGCGGCATATGACGAGGGGGGGATGGGGACCCAGAGATCCTCACAGATCTCCGCAAAGAAGGTAAAGCAGGGGTCGTCTCCCGCCTGGAAGAGCAACCGCTCACCGAAGGGAATGTCGTCCTGTCCACATAGCGAAATGGCCGTCCGAGTGGCGGAGGAGGCGGGAGCAAACTGTCGCAACTCGTAAAATTCACGGTAGTTGGGTGGGTAGGTTTTCGGTACGACCCCTAGAATCTGCCCCCGATACAGCACGACCGCGCAGTTGAACAAGAGATGCTGGACCTGCAGCGGCACCCCGATCACCGCAATCAGATTCATGTCCGTAGAAGCCGTCAGCACGGTTTGCAAGGCATCGAGCGTGCCATTCAGCAGAGCCTGCTGATGAAACAGGTCCTCGCACGAATAGGCTGACAGCCCGAGTTCGGGGAACAGCGCCAGGACCGCCTTCTCCGCCGCCGCTTGCTCCATGAGGCCGATGGTCTTCGCCGCGTTGAATTCTGGATCCGCGACCTGTACCTCGGGTACTCCCACGGCCACGCGGATAAACCCATGATTGTAAAGGTTGAAGAAGGTTCCGACTGCTGTCATGGGCGTTGCGTCTCCAGAGTGGATTGTTGCGCCGATGGCATGATACCTCAGAATGGCAGGAGCAAGTCTCCGATGACAATGCTGCTTGTGAGGCTGCGAGCGCCAACTCCGACCTCATGAGTGGTGAAGGGGCCTGGCACTGGCGATCGAGCAGGGCAGGCATCTCGCCTTCCCTGCTGCTGAATCCCCTGAAAATGGTCCCCTGCTATGGTTCGTTGGACAGCACGAGCGTTCCTGCCGCTGAGAGCATCCCACCCATCCCGTTCACGAGTGAGATCTTCGCATTGGGAACCTGGCGTGCGCCGCATTCACCACGCTGTTGGCGTGTCGCCTCGATAATAGGGAAAATGCCGTACATGCCGGAATGGGTATAGGATAGCCCGCCCCCGTTCGTGTTGATCGGCAACGTGCCACCTGGGGTCGACTTCCCCTCTTCGAAGAAATACACTCCTTCACCTGGCTTGCAAAAGCCTAGAGACTCTAGCATGATCGGTGGTCCCGACGTAAAAGCATCGTAGAGCATGATATGGTTGAAGTCCTTATGGGTGACGCCGGCCATAGCAAAGGCTTTTTCCCCGGATTTGCGAGTAGCCTCGCTGAAAGTCAGATTGTGCATCTGGGAGACGGACACGTGCTCGCTCCCTTCCCCTGCTCCCCAGATATACACTGGCTTCTTGGCACAGCTCTTGGCACGATCGGCCCGTGTGAGCACCACGGCGCCGCCGGCATCAGTCACTAAGCAGATATTTAGCAAATTAAATGGATAGCACACCGGCCGCGATTTGAGTACATCTTCAATGGTAAGGGGGTCGCGGAAGCGCGCTTTGGGATTGAGAGCGGCCCACTGCCGCGTCGACACCGCCACCTGCGCCCATTGCTCCAACGTCGTCCCGTATTCGTGCATGTGGCGTGTGGTGATCATGCCGAAATTTGTCGGAGCCGGGCCAAAGCCATAGGGGATTTCGTATTGGCCGCTCAGAGCCGTGTCGCGACTACGCGTCACCCCGACCTGCGAGCGCCCGCTCTCACCATGAGAAACCACCGCCACATCACACAAGCCATGGTGCAACGCCAACAGGGCATGGCCAACCATGATGATAAAGGAACAGCCACCCACTGAGGTCCCGTCGATGTACCGCGGCGAGATACCCAAGGCTTCGCCCAAGAGGGCCGGGGAATGCTGACCGGCGGTGAAGATGCCGTCGACGTCGGAGATTTTCAACCCAGCATCCCGTACGGCGTTGTGGATCGCCTCCAGATGGAGCGTCAACTGGCTTTTGTGCGGCACGGTGCCGATCTCGTCGCTCTCGTCAACGCCCACAATGCAGACTGTACTTCGCAGCTCTTTCATCGCTCTCTTCCCCTGGCTAGCGGTTGTCATCGGACACGTGAAGTCACCGATATCTCCGGCCTATTTGGCTGGTTGAAAGAGTGGAATGGCCATCTCGTCGGTGAGCTTCTCAAACACCACCTCCACCGGCATGTCACACTTGACCACCTTCGGGTCCGGGTCGATGTTGATGAGGTTGGACATCATGTGCGGGCCCTCGTCAAGTTCGATCATGGCGAAAATATATGGCGGCTTGATCTTATACGCCGGGTTGAAGTTCTGGTAAGCGATCTCAAAGGAATAGAGCTTGCCTTTGCCGCTGGCCTGAATCCAGCTGATACGCCGAGATGAGCAAAAAGGGCAGAACACACGCGGATAAAAGAACGCCTTGCCACAATCCTCGCACTTCGGCAGCATCAGCTTCCCCTCTTTGAGACCATCCCAGTAAGGTCTGGCCTCCGGGGTAATGGGCTGAGGGATCGGACGATTCGGGGTTTCCATACCTCTCCTTTCTGTTCCTTGCAATCGGGAAGGTGCTACTTGGGGTAGGCATAGATTCCTACAGTTGGGCGCAATGGCCATCGCAGCCACTCGGGAATACCGCACCCCCTGGTCATCGAGACTGTACCGGTGAAGGTACAATGCATACTATTTGTGTCGCTTGTACCACATTCCGAGTCCAGAATCCACACTGATGTATGCGAATCGTATCGAGAATGCCTCACATAGATGAGGGAGGTGCGGACAGTCAGATGGCTAGGAACCGAGCACATCGCAGACCTGGACAGAGGGGTCGGATGTTTTCAACCACTGCTGCATTGGGGCAGATGAGGAAGAATATTGATACGGGCATCGTTAAACTGAGTGTTGGTGTCGGGAAAGGGGGGCACAGGGTGGACTTCTTCTCGACATGCCATTCCCCGTTGGCCCCCTTACCGTCTACTTCCGGTAGGCCACGCCGTGTGGTTCATCGCCGGTAACCACCTCGGCCTTGACGCTGAGGTCGGCAGCCGAGAGCATCAAGAGTTTGTTATCATCGCGACTGGTGATGTAAAGGTTCTTGCCATCGGGACTGATAGCGATCATGTCCGGGCGCTTCCCTGCCTGGGCTGTCTTGGTGATCTTCTGCGAGGCAGTATCGATGATCGCCACCTGATTCAGCTTGCGCTGCACAATGTACGCCTTCTTGCCATTAGGGCTGTAGACAAATCCGTGCGGTTCGCCGGGTACGTCGATGGTACCAATCTTCTCCCAATTGACGAGGTCGACGATAGCCACTTTATCCTCATCGGGACCGGTGACCCAGGCGGTTTTCCAACTCTTTGCCGGCTCAAACGCCATCACGCCCTTGCCAGCTGGGATCGCTTTGACCTCTTGGCGGTGCTTGATGTCCACCACCGACACATTGGCGTCCCCGGCATTGGCTACATACGCATATTTGCCATCAGGCGAAAACACTGCCATCATCGCCCCATTGCCGGTCAGCATCGTGTGCACGGCCTTCTTCCCCGGGACATCGATGATGGTGATATCCCCCGATCCTGGATTACAGACCACCGCCGTCTTCCCATCGGGCGACACGGCCACCTGATGGGCGCGCGTGCCGGCCGGCACGTTCCCAAGAGCTTTCTTGACCACAGCGTCGATGATAGTCACATTGTTGGCCCCGACGTTGGCGATGAACGCCAATTTGCCATTCGGACTGAAGGTCACATTGTGGGCGCCTTTGTCAGCTGGGATCGTGGTGATCAGCTTGAGGGTGGTGGAATTGAAGACTTGCACGTTGGCAGACTTCATATTGGTGACCCAGAGCTCTACCGCCCAACTCTCGGCCGCCATCATGCCTGCCATCAACACTCCGATCAACATCAACGACCGCGCAGCTCCCAGCAGTTTCACACGTCGCATATGTGCTCCTCTTTGCAGATGGCTCCCACTCTTCAGCACGGAAGCCCTATACCCCTTTCGGTCTCGACTTCCCCTCGAAACTACCGGCGATTATTTTATCTCCGTTAGCACTTCCCCTTCATCGAAGAGCAGGACGCGCTCACTGAGCCCAAAGTGCTTCGGATCGCCGCGGTACACCCACTCCTCCTGCCATCCGAAGCAAGTGCGGATCTTCCGAATCTCCTCGGGCTCGCCCCACACCGTACGGACCGCTTCCTTCCCCATGCCTCGCGTGATCGCTGTACTACCACCGGGCTTGTCAGCGTCGGTGCGCTGACTGGCCGGCGCCTGTGCTATGAAAAGGCGCACCTCCGCCGCCAACGCTGGCACGCTCAGCGTATTTCCACCAGCATGACACAACCCCACCAGCAGTACAGCTGCCACCGTGGTAGGCGACCGGCGCGCCATTCTACAGTACCCACGATTCACCTGCACGTGAATTTCTCTCCGTTAAAGTTCGCCACGTCGTATGCGAACAGGCCTCCCTTCGCCAGCACCCGTCGCCTGAGCCGCACTCCCACCATTGGCGAAGACCTCGAAGAGCCCCCAGCTGTTCGTGATGATGCCTAATTCCTGGGGGGAGCGCTGGGCGTAATGCGCATCCAGCCCTCGGATGACTGATGCTTCGATGTGGGCCTCTATTCCTTGCCAGGGAGGAGGTCCCCAGATCTCCGTCACCCACGCTTCGGCGATGTTGGTGATCAGATTGCCAAAGCGATCCTCGTAGATGACTTCACCCGCCAGCTCCCCACCGGCCTCCACACGCGGCTGTGATAACTCCAGATGCTGATAGTCGTCAATGGTCGTGCCCATCTCGTGCGCCTGGGTGCCGCATGACAACCATGCCGCCAATGGAGCAAACACATCGCGGCCGTGGAAGGTACGGCTAATCGGCTGACGAAAGTATCGTGTTTCCGTGGCATGGATGACGCCCCGAACCTCTGCCTGAGCCAGAACCGGTCCTAGAACGCCATTATCTGGGGCGACGAAGAAATGTTCTGCTGTTTCGACGACAATCGGTCGTCGTGTCCCCCCGACTCCAGGGTCGACGACGACGAGAAAGATGGTGTGGGGAGGAAAATAGGGACAGCTAGCCGAGAGCACGATCGCCGCTTCGCGAATGCGCTGTGGCGTTATCTCATGGCTGATATCGACCAGTTGTAGGTCAGGGTTGATACCGAGCATGACCCCCTTCATGGTCCCGACAAAGGGGTCACGACGACCGAAATCTGTTAGCAAGGCAACGATCCGTGAAGACATCCGGGGAACAGCCCTGTCATAGCACGTGGTCACCCTACATCACATTGACCTTAAATACTGAAGATGAACCGATGTTCCATAAACCCGGGCGGCGAGGATTTTTCCCACTCGGTGACCAAGTCATGGAGCGTCACCGATTCGAGGATCTGGCGGATCTGGTCGGTGAGGCGGCTCCACAACACGTTAAGGAGGAGATCGTCGATCCGCTGACCAGTACTCGGTTCCCGTTCGCAGTTGGCGATCTTGGCTTCGGGCGCCAAGGGTTCTTCGACGGCGCGCAGGATATCGGCGATAGTAATCTGTTGCGGCGCCTGGGCCAGGAAATAGCCACCACCGGGACCTCGCACGCTGCGCACTAATCCCGCCCGCCTGAGTTTCGCGAAGAGTTGTTCGAGGTTTGAAATGGTAATCCCCTGGCGCAGGGAAATATCTGCCAATGGGGTCGGGAAATTGCGGGAATTCAAGGCAACATCCAACATTCCACGCACGGCGTAGCGTCCCCTTGCCGAAATTTTCACCCCGCATCCCTCCATGGCAGTCTGTCGCACCTGGTAACCTCCTAGCGTGCGATCGGCAGGTCAGGACGATTGCCCCATTCCTGCCACGAACCATCGTAATTGCGTAGCTGATTATAACCTAATAATGTCAGCGTGAACACTGTATGGGCGGCCCGGACGCCGGTATCGCAATGCACGATGATCTCTTTGTCCGGGGTTACGCCAGCTGCCTCATATATCTTGCGCAATTCAGCAGCGGGCTTGAAGGTTTTGAGGTCGTCGTTAGTGATGTTGCGCACCCAGTCGATACTTAGCGCACCCGGGATGTGCCCACCACCCCTGGCGCGCACGTCGAAGCCGCTGTATTCAGCGGGCGACCGCGCATCGACGATCACCACGTTTGAGCGCTTCATCTCCCCCAGTAATTCCTCGACCAGGCAGATCTTCTGCGCCTCCATTTGCACGCTGAACTGCGTGGGATGGGGCGTTGGCACCTCGATGGTGACCAGGTGTTTTTCTTTGACCCACTTGTTCCAGCCGCCGTTGAGGACCTTGGCCGCCCGATGTCCGTAGTAGTCCAGCACCCACCAGAGCCGGGCTGGACCAAGGCCGCCCTGGTCGTCATATGCCACAACCGTGGTGTCGGTGCTGATCCCCTGCTGACCCATCAATCCGGCCAATTTCTCCGGGGGAATAACATACAGCTCGTTGTCGGCATCCTTGAGGGCTTTCCAGCCGAGGTGTACCGCGCCTGGAATATGTCCCTTTTGGTACGCCCCCTCCGAGCGCATGTCGATGATGCGGATGCCGGGGTCGTTGAGGTGTTGCGCCAGCCAATCCGTCTCGGCGAGAAGCTCAGGTCGAGCATATCCCCCTACAGCCCCCCAGGCACCCGTGGCTGCCATACTCACGCCGATAATGCTGACGATAACCATCCGCAAGACCGCGCTCATCAGCCTCTGTCGCATTGCCAGGGAGCCGCGCCACTGCATCTTACGGACCTCCTATGTTGAGCTCTTCACCATATGGAGCGCTTGCCGTCTCAGCCTTTGCGCAGCACAATGCACCATTCCGCGGTGCCGACTTCCGCGATCTCGGCGACATAGCCGAGCCGAGCTGCCTGCGCTGGCACCGTTTCCAGTGCTGGAGGGTGATCGGTGAGCACCTCGAGTTGGTCGCTCGGCGCCAGTTTTTTCAAGGCCGCGACGGTCTTGACCTGCGGATAGGGACAGATCTCACCCCGAACATCGAGTTTCATAGACGACCCCTCTTGTCATTCATGCCATCCCCCCAACGAGAGCATCGACAGCCTCGGTCGTTTGTGCCCCCGAAACGAGCCATGCATTGCCAACTATGGTATGCGATTCAGCACCTTTACTCCGATATAAGCGCCGACCGCCAGAGCTCCGGCGAACACCCAGCCATTCAACGCCAGCGACGGGATCGCTGAGAAGAACGCCCCGACGGTGCAACCCAAAGCTAGGCCCGCACTATACCCCATCAGCACGCCACCGCCAATCGACTGGACATAACGTAGCGGCTGTTTCGGGACACGCAGCTTAAATTCCGAGGCCAACGACGCCGCGATGAAGGCGCCGGCAATGACCCCCAGATTGAGCAGTGGCATATGCCCGAGAGCGCTTGCAGTATCTGGTTCAAAAGCACACCCAGCCAACGACGAACGCCCCAGGAGCTCTCCTGCTCCGAGGTTGAATGCGCTAGCGAATTTGTCCGCCCAAATCCCTAGCCCGGCGACGACCCCCCAGGGATGCCGATACGTGTATAGGTAGACATTCAGGGTGGCCAGCGCTACGCCGCCCACGACGACTGGCCAACCTTTCACGAAGACCGTATGGCCGAGGGCACGAAGATGTTCGCCAAGGCTCGACGCTGCATGTACCTCATCGCGCTTGGGAGGGAGCATGATCGAGGTCCGAAATTCCCACCAGGAGACCGCCAGAAAGCACAGTAGTAGTGCTCCAAATGTCAGCAGCGTCCCACCGAGGTAGCCGAGTTGCTCGGGGAACCATATGCGGGGCGCGTGGCTGATGTGCGACTCCCACCACCAATTCCACGTATGTGAGGAAATTTCCAGACCCAGCATGATACCAAGCAGGGCCACCATCGACCCCACATACCCCTCACCCACCCGGTACAGGCTTCCGGAGGTGCACCCCCCTGCCAGCACCATACCGATCCCGAACAGCACTCCGCCAACCAACGTATGAATCCCCAGCGGCAGCACGGTGGCGCCGGGCGGCAGGCTGCCAAATCCAACTTCTGGGAGCAGACGGGCCATCAACACCGCAAACCCCGCCGTCGCCACCGCCAACCCGGCAATGATCCCCTTCATCACGCGTGTATCACCAAGCAAGAACAGATCACGGAAGGCTGATGCGAAGCAGAAGCGGCTGCGCTGCAACACGAATCCAAAAGCCAACCCAAAAAGCCAGAACACCGCCAGCAGGCGATCGATCGAGGCCGTTCCCACCAGGATGACGAAGGCTGCGGCAGCGGCGGCCACTCCTCGCGCGATGTTGAAACTCCTGGCTCGCGATGCAGCGGAGGATCGAACCGATCGCTGGGCGACGTCGGGGGTGCTCATAGGCCAGCTTCTCCTGTCATGCTACCCATGCTCTACCCTGTTTTCCTTCCCCTAAGTGCGTGGAAAAGTCGAGCCGACGGCTTCATGACAACATGTGCTCACCCTGGTGGGCCCAGCTCCAGGGTCATGTGGGCCTCTCAGGAGGGTGATCAAGATGCCGAGGGTGCGCTAGGCTGCTGCATCTCACAGGCGATGTCGTAATCGATGAGCTCGGTTATCGATGGCGTCGCTGAGCAGACCGGGCATTCCGGGTTACGTTTCACCTCGATAGGTTCGAAGCGCATTTGCAGGGCCTCAAAGAGCAACAGACGACCTTGCAACACCTGCCCTTTTCCCAGGATGAGCTTGAGGACCTCGGTGGCCTGGATGACCCCGACTGCCCCTGCCATCGCCCCCAACACCCCAGCTTCCTGGCAACTGGGAATAGCGCCGGGCGGTGGCGGTTGCGGGATCAAACAGCGATAGCATGGCCCAACGTGGGGAACCACAGTAAGAATTTGTCCAGAAAAGCGGAAGATTCCCGCCATCGAGAGCGGTGTGTCAGTCATCACACAGGCATCGTTGACCAAAAATTTGGTCGGAAAATTGTCGCTTCCCTCTGCCACCACGTCGTAATCTCTGAGGATGTCCACAATGTTGCCAGCATTCAGACGCACATCATGGGGGACGATCGTCAAGTTGGGATTGAGCGCCAACAGCGCTTCCCGGGCTGACTGCACTTTCTTGCGCCCCACATCTGCGGTGCTGTGCAGAATCTGGCGTTGGAGATTGCTGGTGTCGACGACGTCGTTGTCCACGATGCCAATGGTGCCCACGCCAGCCGCCGCGAGATAGAACGCCACTGGGGAGCCCAGCCCTCCGGCGCCCACCACCAACACTGACGCCCGATTGATCTGTTTCTGGCCGATGCCTCCCACCTCGGGAAGCACGATATGCCGGCTATACCGCCGGATTTCCTCCTCAGAAAAATTCAACTCGGTGATCGGTGCACGTAAATTTGCTAGCTTTGCGGATGTCCCAGCGGCCACTCGACCCTCCTTGGCTGTTGCCAGCCACGCCTTAGGACTTTTGGACGACGATCTGCCAGTCTTTGTTATTGAGCTTGGTGACCCCCAGGACGTTATGGCCTTCGTTCTGCATGCTGCGGGGCACGTTCGCGGCCGATTCATCGTTATCCACGATGACGCGGAGCACCTGGCCCGGCTGCATAATTTCCAGCGCCAGTTTCGATTTAACAAATGTGTAGGGGCACACTTCTCCCTGTAAATTCAATTCTTTATCGGCAATGGCCTCGGCTGACATGGCCTCCTCCTCCCGGTCAACTTCCCCTATTCACACACTTCGATGGGGACGGACACAAACGTTTGCGTCGGCTCATCCCAACGATACCCCTGCATATCGCGAATTTCCCCGGGGTAGGCAGACAGCACCACAAATCGCACGCCGGGAAACCAGAGGTCCCACCCTTCGGCGTTCCGTCGGTCCTCTTGCGAAAAATACGCCCCCGTGTTCGGATGCGAGTGATAACATACCTTGACCACCCACCTGTGGTCCTGTGCCTCTTTGACGATGGCCTCGATGTCATCTTTGGCCATAGTGTATCCGATGGTCGCATCCCGTGGGAAACGTTCGGGGTATTTTTGGTGAAGGTCCTGCTGAATATTCCGGCAGGCCCTCACGGTATCCTCGGCGACGATATCTTCCCCCTCTGGCCCAATGATCATACCGCAGCACTCGAAGGGGAACTCCGCCAGCGCCTGCGCATACATACGTTCTGCGTTCGCATGAGCCATCCGCATGAGCGCTCATCCCTCCCACAGGCCAGTGCTGAAGTAGCGGTCTCCCGCATCTGGCAAAATGGTCACGATCACCCCTTCAGTAATCTGCCGCGCCAGTTGCAAGGCAGCGTATACAGCAGCCCCACCCGATTGCCCCACTAGGATCCCTTCCTCCAGCGCCAGGCGGCGTGCCATCGTATAGGCATCCTCGGTACGCACCGCCAGCCTGAGGTCGGGGAACTGCTCATTCCAGATGCCCGGGACGATGGCTGTTTCCATATGTTTCAGCCCTTCAATCCCGTGCAAATCCTCGGCCGGAAGGACAGCGGCGATCTGGATCCGAGGATTGAACTCACGCAACCGCCGGCCCGTGCCCATGAGGGTGCCGCTGGTCCCAACACCCGCCACGAAATGCGTGATTTGCCCTTTCGTCTGCTCGATGATCTCCGGACCGGTCGTGTCATAGTGGGCCCACCAATTGGCCGGGTTGTTGTATTGGTCCGGCATGAAGTACTTCTCAGGATTATCCTCGTAGCGTCGATGCGCCTCACGAATCGCCCCATCGGAGCCGGCAAGCGGGTCGGTGTAGATGACATGGGCGCCATAGGCCTGCAAAATCCGCTTGCGTTCCTGGCTGACATTACGGGGCACCGCCAACTCCACGCGATAGCCTTTCACCGCTCCGATCAGCGCATAGGCGATGCCAGTATTGCCGGAGCTGGAGTCAAGAATCACCTTGTCGCGCGTCAGGACTTTTGTGCGCTCTCCTTCCTCGATCATGCGCAAGGCTGGCCGGTCCTTCACCGATCCGCCCGGGTTGAACCATTCCGCTTTGCCATAGATGCTGATGCGGTCGAGTTCCCTGGTGATATTGACGAAACGGAGCAGCGGTGTCTTCCCGATCTGCTCCAAGATAGAATTGACCGCCTTTGGGTTGCGGCTACTCCCTTGCTCGCTTGCCACACTCATGGGATAACTCCGTGGTTCGGTGCTCCTCTTCTATCAGAAGCAGATGATGGCATCGCTCTCCCCCAAGAGCTGTACGACTTCACGCTGACCGAGGCGCTCAACGTCCCATTTCAGGTCAGACAGGTGGCGTTCGGTCAATGATTCCCGCTCGGCGATCAGACGTACGTTGAGGAGCTGGAGTGTCTCGAGATGCTTATCGATCTCGAGCGAGCCAATCAATGCTGGTTGCGTCGGTAACAAGGTATACACCCCGTCATCACGGAAGATCACGGCGATGCCGTGATCGGCTAGCGTCAGCCCGACAGTCATCCGCAGCGCCTCGGAGTTCCGACACGTATTAAATGGAGTCTGACGTATGACAACGGCGACATGCTTCATGTGTCTACACCCTGGTATCCTGCTCCTGGCACGGCGCGTCGCAACCAGCTTTTCGGCTAATTGAAGGCCAGATACCGATCAACAGTATTGACCAATTGCGCGTGATCATATTGGCTGCCACAGACGATGGTGCCTTCGATCTTGGGTCGCTGGCGCTCGGCGAGGTTGTGAGAGCACAGGACGATCTGCGCCCCCTTTTCGACCAGCGTCACAAATTTGGGCAGGAAGGCGTTATGCACGCCGTCGCACATGATAAAAATGTGCACCGTGTGACCACGCTCCATGGCCGCTTCGGCCAATTTGCTGACCGTGTGGGTATTCTCGTGCTCGGGGCTTGTACTCAGAAAGAAACCCAGCTTCTCAGCCATGTTCAGCCCCCTCTCGACAGTTCCTGAGCGGGCACGCAGTCCACTTCGCTACCCGACTGCCCCGATCGGAACGCCGCAGAATTGCTCGTAGTCGATCAATTCGTGGATGGTTGGGTGATCCCCACACAGTGGACAAGCCGGATCGTGTCGTAATCGCAGCTCGCGGAAGGTCATTTTCAGGGCGTCATACATCAGGAGTCGGCCGATCAGCGGCTTCCCAATGTCCAGGATGAGCTTGATGGTCTCGATCGCCTGGATCGTGCCGATGACCCCTGGTAACACCCCCAGTACCCCCCCCTCCTGGCAGCTCGGCACCATACCTGGCGGTGGCGGCTCTGGATAGAGACAGCGATAGCAGGGGCCCTCAGGCGGCTTGAAGACGGTCGCCTGCCCTTCGAAGCGGAAGATGCTCCCATGCACGTTCGGGATATTCGCCATGACGCAGGCGTCGTTCACCAAGTAGCGCGTGGGGAAGTTGTCGGAGCCATCGACCACCACATCGTAATTTTTGATGATGTCGAAGATATTGCTGGAATGGAGCAACTCCTGATAGGTGATCACGGTCACATCAGGGTTGAGAGCTTGCAGCGTTTCCCTGGCCGATTCTGTTTTGGATCGCCCCACGTCGGCTGTCGTGTGCAGAATCTGCCGCTGTAGGTTGCTTAAATCCACCGTGTCGGCGTCGATAATCCCCAGGGTCCCCACACCTGCAGCCGCCAGATAGAATGCCGCAGGGGAGCCCAGTCCACCAGCGCCTACCAGCAGGACCTTCGCCTCTAAGAGCTTGGTCTGACCCAGTCCACCCACCTCTGGTAGAATGATGTGGCGGCTGTAGCGTCTGATCTGCTCCTCGCTGAAGTTATACATGCCCTCCTCCCGCGATCGCCGGCACGATTGAGACCTCATCGCCATCTTTCAAAGCGGTCGCCTCGCCTTTGAGGAAGCGGATGTCCTCCTCATTGATGTAAATATTGACAAATCGCCGCAGCGCCCCATTTTCATCACACAGACGCGCCTTCACGCCGGGAAACTTCATTTCTAGATTACCGATCACCTCACGAATATCACTTCCCTCGACCACGACTTCCCCCTGGTTGTCGGTGAGCCGTTGGAGAGGGGTTGGAATCAACACTCGCACTGGCATCTGGGATCACTCCTCTACTCGATCTGACTAGACCCTTGCCCCCTCTAATTGGGCGGGCATCAGTATGGGCGCGCTCATCCTAGCTCCTCAGGTTGAACGATATCCAGATTTGGCACTGGCGGCACACGGCGGCCTCGAAGCTCTGCCATGCCGGCCCGGAAATAACGTTTCAAGCTAAAATAGCGTTCACCCCGGTCAGGACAGATAAACACCACCTGCTTTTTAGGGCCTAACCGCTTGGCGACCTGGAGCGCCGCAACACAGGCGGCCCCAGCCGATACGCCCACCAGCAAACCCTCGTCATAGGCCAGCCGTTGCGCCATCTCGTAAGCATCATCATCATCGATCGCAACGATCTCATCGAGGATCTGCGTATTCAACACCTTGGGGACAAAACCCGCGCCAATGCCCTCGATTTTATGGGCTGCAGGCAATCCCCCCGACAGCACTGGCGACGCTGAGGGCTCCACGGCCACAACTCGCACCTCGGGGTAGCGGTTTTTCAGCACCTCCCCAACACCAGTGATCGTACCGCCTGTGCCCACGCCGGCGACAAAAGCATGCACAGGCTCGTCGCCCAGGGATCTGAGAATCTCGCGTGCGGTCGTACGTCGGTGGATCTCAGGATTCGAGGGGTTATTGAACTGCTGGGGCATAAAATAGTCCGGATGCTCCAGGATCATCGACTCGGCCATCTCGACCGCCCCTTGCATGCCGCGCTCGGCAGGGCTGAAGACGATCTCTGCGCCGAAGGACCTGAGCAAGTGATAGCGCTCAAAGCTAATGCTGTCAGTGAGGACCAGGATGACGCGATAGCCACGCACCGCCCCCACCATAGCCAGCCCGATCCCTGTATTGCCGCTGGTCGGTTCCACGATCGTACCGCCACGTGCTAACAGCCCCTTGCGCTCGGCATCCAGCACCATACTCCAGGCGATGCGATCCTTGACGCTTCCTCCAGGATTGAGCGATTCGACTTTGGCAAATACGCTCGCCGATCGTCTCCCGGGGAGCTTCAAAAGCTTCACCAGCGGAGTCCCGCCGATCGCTTCGAGGACGTTGGCTTTGATCTTTCGAGCCATTTCAGCGACTCTCCCGCTCTAATCCTCCACGACAAAGACTGTACGCGAAGATATATTAACTCTAAAAAACCCTGAATTTAAAGTCAAGTATTTTCCACCTCAGCTTCTGGGGCGCTAGAAGACTTCCAGCATCTTTCGGCAGTCCACTTTCCAGACGCGCCGTAGACGCGATAGGCTTGATTTTTGACCATAGCTCATCTAGTATAAGCTGGCGTGACATATCTATACCTAAGGATGACGCGAGGTTAACACCAATCAATGGCCTGCAGCATTGGGCTTAAAGGCGTGCGCCGAGTAGCGAGATGTCTGAAGGGGGGGCAGCGTCGATGCTGGTTGACTACTTGCCGGTGTTACTTTTTCTCGTCTTGGGGGCCGTCTTCGTCCCTTTGAATCTCATCATCGGCAGCCTGATTCGTCCCAGGATCAATGAGCCTGACAAATATGCGCCTTATGAATGTGGCGAGGAATCCGAAGGGCATCTGTTCAACCAGTTTAATCCGCGGTTTTACGTCATCGCTTTGATTTTTGTGATTTTTGAGGTGGAACTTGTCTTTCTCTTCCCGTGGGCCATTCGCCTACGTGAGCTCGGATGGTACGGTTTTGTGACGGGCTTTATCTTCCTGGTCATCTTGCTATTGAGCCTGGTGTATGAGTGGGGAAAGGGCAACCTCGAATGGATCATGCCCCAGCGTATGCCCGTGGCCACGGGTATTGAGCACGGGCAGGAATTAGAGCGACTCGCCCGCTAGTCCCAAAGCTCCAGGGCGCTTCCATTCGGCGTGTTCACAAGGCGTGTCGAGGAGACATCGGTATGCATGAGTGGTTGCAGCGGGTCTTGGACGCCGTTCCTGCCTTGGTCGCCGTTCCAGAACCGCTCCTGGCACTGGTTTTGGGGGTCGTGATCGCGACGGTTATCCTCGTGTTCATCTCGGTTATGGTGATGTTTCTCATCTGGCTTGAGCGCAAGGTCTCGGCCCATATGCAGGATCGGCTGGGACCAATGCGTGTGGGGGGCTGGCATGGCTGGGCGCAATCGATCGCCGATGGCGTCAAGCTCCTGTTTAAGGAGGATATCGTCCCCGAACAGGCAGATCGCCTGGTGTTCGCGCTAGCTCCGATGGTGGTGTTTGCCAGTGCGTTTGGAGCTTTTGTTGTCATTCCGTTTAGTCCAACTTTGATCGTCAGCGACCTGAACATCGGCCTGCTCTACCTAGTGGCCATCTCGTCGGTCGTGATCATTGGCATTATGATGGCGGGCTGGGCTTCGAATAATAAGTGGGCGCTTTATGGCGCCATTCGTTCGGCGGCCCAGATTATCAGCTACGAAATTCCGGCCGGATTTGCGCTGCTGACCACCATCATGCTGGCCGGGAGCTTGAGTATGCGGGACATCTCCGCGGCCCAAGCAGGGGGCATTCATCACTGGTTTATTTTCGATAATCCATTCAGCTTCATATCTTTCTTTATCTACTATTGCGCCGCTCTGGCCGAGGTCAATCGCACGCCGTTCGATATCCCAGAAGCGGAATCGGAGCTGGTGGCGGGTTATCACACCGAGTACAGCGGCATGCGCTTCGCGATCTTTTTCTTGGCTGAGTATGCCAACATGTTCGCCGTCAGTGCCATTGCCACGACGCTGTTCTTAGGAGGGTGGAACGGTATCTTGCCGACCCCCATTCTACCACCCGCCCTGACGTTCATCGTCAAATGTCTGCTGCTCATTTTCGTCATGATGTGGTTGCGCTGGACTCTGCCACGATTGCGGGTCGATCAACTGATGTACATGTCCTGGAAGGTATTGCTGCCGTTCTCGGCGGTCTGTGTGGTAGGCGTTGGCCTGTGGATCATGGTGTTTGGATGATGCGGCATTGGAGAGCGTACTGCTCGTTAGGCTCCTACTCATAGGCATTCTGCTCGTATGCTCGGCCTTCTTCTCTGGGGCCGAGGCTGCCCTCTTTTCGCTTAATACAGTCCAGGTCGAACGCTTGCGGGAGCGCGGCGGCGTGGTTGGCCGCATGATCGCTGCCCTGCTCCAGCGCCCGACCAACCTGATCATCACCTTCTTGGTCGGCAACGAAATCGTCAATGTTGCGCTGGCAGTCACCACCACCTCGCTCGCGCTCCTCCTGTATGGCGAGGGAGGGGAGTACATGGCGATCGTTGCCACCACGATCATGCTCCTGCTGTGCGGCGAAGTCACCCCGAAAAGTCTGGCGGTCCGTTACCCTGAGCGCATTTCTCGGATAGTTGCCTGGCCCATCCAGGCCTTCGCCCATGCCATCACACCGCTGCGTTGGGGTTTGCGGAAGCTGGTGGATGTCGTGATGGGCGCCCATGCCGAGCGGCCGATCTCCTTAATCACCACGGAGGAATTCAAGACCCTGGTAGAGATCAGTGAGGATGAGGGGGTTATCGATCAGCGCGAGCGTCATCTGATCCAACGGGTTTTCGAGTTTGCCGGACACCGGGTCTATGAAATTATGACACCACGCACCGACATCTTCGCGCTTGAAGTCAGCGAAGGTTTGACCACGGCCCTGCCCAAGATCAAAGACAATCGTTTCTCCCGCATCCCAGTTTACGAGGGGACGATCGATCAGATCATCGGCATCCTCTACGCCAAAGACCTCTTGCCCTACAGTCGCCATCCAGAGCTTGAAGTCAAGCTACGCGACTTACTCCATGCGGTATTTTTCGTCCCGGAATCGAAGCGGATCGACGATCTGCTGCGGGAATTTCAACGCAATAAGGTCCACATGGCGATCGTGGTCGATGAGTACGGGGGTGTATCAGGGCTTGTCACCATGGAAGATGCCCTGGAGGAGTTGGTTGGCGAGATCGTGGACGAATTCGACATCGAAGAGATTCTGTATCGACAGATCGACCCCCAGACCTACGTGGTATCGGCCAGACTGCCGCTGGACGAATTCAATGCGACATTGGGTGTGTCGATTCCTCGCGAGGATGCGGACACGATCGGCGGCCATGTCTTTCACCTCTTCGGTAAGCTGCCGAAGCGTGGAGAATCGGTTAGCGCCCATGGGTTGACCTTTACCATCGAGCATATCAAGGGTACTCGTATCCTGGAGATTCGCGTGCGCCGAGAAGGAGAATAGGCGTGGAGCCGTGGCTCGCCTCGCTGGTGATCGTCGCCTGTTTGGGGGCAGAGGCATTTTTCTCCGGGGCGGAGATCGCCCTCTATTCCGCCAACAAATTAAAAATCCGCCATAGCGCCGAGCAGGGCTTACACACCGCCAAGCTGATTCTGCAGATGCTCGACAAGCCCGAGCAAATGCTCGGCAGCACCCTGGTCATGCACAACCTCGTGGTCGTGACCGGCACGTCGCTGGCCACCGCCATCTTTATCAATTGGCTCGGTCACCGGGGAGAATGGGCAGCCCTTGTACTCATGACCACACTGGTGCTGACGGTAGGCGAAATCTTCCCCAAGACGATTTTTCAGCACTACGCGGACCGGCTGGCGGGAGTGGTTATTCTGCCGCTACGAGTGGTGTTCTACATTTGCTACCCGGTCGCGTATCTGCTCACCTGGCTAATCGGCCAGGGGCTCCGCTTCTTCGGTCTGCAATCGGAGAACAAGAATCCCCTTGTCACCAAAGAAGAGCTGGAGTTGTTGGTCCGCCTGACCGATCGCAGCAGTGCTCTGGGGGTGCATGAACGGCGGATGATTCGTCGGATTTTCGGCTTCAGTGACACGCGTGTGCGCGACGCGATGATCCCGTTGGTCGAAGTCGTCGCCCTGGGGGATCACGCCAGCGTCGATGAGCTGATTCAGGCCATACGTGAGCATGGATTCTCACGTATTCCCATTTTCCAGGACAACATCCATAACATCGTGGGCTGGGTGAACGCCCTCGATGTCCTTTCCATGCCACCGGGAGAGCGGAGTTTTCGCCAGCTGATTCGTCCGGCGTACTACGTTCCCGAGACGCGCCGTATCGGCGATCTCCTCAAAGATGTCCAGCAGAAGGGCATCCCGCTGGCCGTGGTGGTAGATGAGTACGGTGGCTCAGTGGGCATTGTGACCATCGAGGACATGATCGAGGAAATCGTCGGGGAAATCGAAGACGAGTATGACGCCCGTGAGCGTCTCTACGAAGTATTACCCGACGGCTCGTTTCGCATCGACGCGCGCATGGAGATCGATGCCATTAACGAGATCTTGGGCTTACCTCTGCCGACAGGAGATTACGCCACGTTGGCAGGGTTTATCCTGGCCGAGCTCGAGCGCATACCGCAACGCGGGGAGCTGCTCATGCACGACGGTCTGATGCTAGAAATTGAAGAGGCCACCAACCGTACGGTTGAGCGCGTACATGTGGTTCCTCGCCCTGCTCCACCGCTGGAGAGTGAAAAGGGTGAAGCGTGACAGTCACCGTCAGGCTCTTCGCCACGTTTCGTGACTTTCTTCCGCAGCACGCTATTCGATCAGGACTGCAAGTGGACGTGCACGAACACGACACTGTCCAGGCTCTCATGAAGGCGCTGGGTGTGCCAGACGACCTCCCCAAGATCGTCCTGGTTAATGGGCAGCATGCCTCAGAGAACAGTTTGCTAATGGATGGGGATATCGTGAGTGTATTTCCACCTCTGATCGGCGGTCGTTCATCGAGAGAGCATTGAACGCTGTTCGAGGGCATTCAGCGTCGCCCCATGGGGTGAGGGAGGTGATCCGCGGTCCATTATGCAGTCGAGGGCGACGGTCCCTTGGGATGCACACCACGATACTTGAATGCAGCCACAGGTAGAGGTTAGAGGGCATGGCACAGCCTATTAGCATCGATGCGCAAATCAGCATGATCCAGCGTGGCGCTGTCGATCTCATCACCATTGAGGAGTTGCGGCGGAAACTCGAGCGCTCGACGACGACCGGTAAACCCTTGCAGGTCAAGCTTGGTCTCGACCCGACCGCGCCTGATATCCATCTCGGGCACACCGTCGTCCTGCATAAGCTGCGGCAGTTTCAAGAACTCGGTCATCACGTGATCTTGGTCATCGGCGATTTTACCGGGATGATCGGTGATCCGACAGGGAAATCCGAAACCCGCAAGCCCCTCACGCGGGATGACATTTTGGCCAATGCCCAGACGTATGCAGCGCAGATATACAAGGTACTGGACCCCGCGATGGCAATGGTGCGGTTCAACAGTGAATGGCTGGGGCAGCTCACCCCCGAGGAGATTGTGACGCTGGCTGCCAAGCATACGGTCGCCCGTATGCTCGAACGCGACGACTTCCAACGACGTTTTCGTGAGAGGCGTGCCATCAGCGTGCATGAATTTCTCTATCCCCTGTTTCAGGCGTACGATTCGGTAGCACTGCAGGCAGACGTGGAGCTGGGGGGGACCGATCAGAAGTTTAATTTGCTCGTCGGCAGGGATATCCAGCGCGAATATGGGCAGGAACCGCAGGTCATCCTGACCACACCGCTGCTTGAAGGGCTCGACGGGGTGCAAAAGATGAGCAAGAGCTTAGGGAATTATATTGGCATCACTGAGCCGCCGCGGCAGATCTATGGCAAGATCATGTCGCTCTCAGATCAGCTCATGTTGCGCTATTATGAGCTATTAAGCGCGATCGACACCACTGAGTTAGCGGATGAGAAGCGGCAAATGGCAGAGGGATCGGTCAATCCCCGCGATGTCAAAATGGCTCTAGCGCGCGAAATGGTCGCGCGCTTTCATGATGCGACGGCAGCCGAGGAAGCAGAGCGCGAATTTCGGCGCATGTTTCAAGCCGGAGGCTTACCCGATGACATCGTTGAGCCCCACGTGCGCCTCTCCGGAGCGGACAGTGAGCCGATGTGGATCGTCGAGCTTCTCGTCCAGGCAGGCCTGGCACCGAGTAATAGTGAGGCACGTCGCTTAATTCAACACGGTGCGGTACGGGTCAATGGCGAGCGGGTGAGCGACGCCAACCTGCGTCTGTCGGCCAGTGAATCGCATCTTCTGCAGGTTGGCCGCCGGCGTTTCGCGCGCATTCATCCAGAAAATGTCGTGCGCTCATCTTGCTAATGCCTCGAAGAAACGTCCAAAACCTCAACAGTTATCATCTGTTAAATGAAATATGAGGGATTTCGTATAGCCGCGAAAAACATCTTGACACTGTGGGGGGTGGGTCGTATATTTACATCTCGCTCTTTGAGGGGGAGGTTAGGCCAGGCCAAGCAAGCCAGCGGGCGATGAACTGTGCGGCGCACAGGTTGCTGGCGAACCGTAGGCTTCAGACGGGATCTTCACAGGCTCACGAGCCCTCGGGAAGGTAGGAAGGTTTCGTATAGCCTGCGGGAAGAGGCTCGATGTGGGCCTATAGCTCAGATGGTTAGAGCGCACGCCTGATAAGCGTGAGGTCCCTGGTTCAATTCCAGGTAGGCCCATCAAGCGCTAAGGGCTACGAAGAGGTCTCGGTTGGCTGCAGGAGATTTCTCTGATCGCCTCCATAAAAAGAGTGAGGGGAATTAGCTCAGCTGGGAGAGCGCCGCCCTTGCAAGGCGGAGGTCACCGGTTCGAATCCGGTATTCTCCACAAAGGGTCGACATGAAAGTCCAGCCTCGCTAGCATACGCAGCGGGGGAATTCATGATGCAAGTGCTCTTTGACAACTGAATACGAAAACAGCACATTCGCTGGCAATATATGGTCAAGCGCAGAAGGGCATACGGTGGATGCCTTGGCGCTCGCAGGCGATGAAGGGCGTAGTAAGCTGCGAAAAGCCCCGGGAAGCCGCTTACAGGCGTTGATCCGGGGGTACCCGAATGGGGAAACCCGCGGCAGGTAATGCTGCCGCATCCACATCTGAATCCATAGGGTGTGGAGGCCAACCCGGGGAAGTGAAATATCTCAGTACCCGGAGGAAGAGAAAGCAATAGCGATTCCCTAAGTAGCGACGAGCGAAACGGGATGAGCCCAAACCGGTTGTCCGTGATAGCGTGTATGCGTTGGACAGCCGGGGTTGTGGGGGCGAACTGGATCGAGATACACCTCGGTCGGGGAGTTACCAAGATACGGCATAGGTGAATGACCTGGAACGGTCGGCCATAGACGGTGATAGCCCGGTAACCAAAATGGCGTATCCTCTCTGGGTTCGTTTCCCGAGTACCATGGGGCCCGTGAAACCCTGTGGGAAGCTGGGAGGACCACCTTCCAAGGCTAAATACTCGCGAGCGACCGATAGTGCACAAGTACCGTGAGGGAAAGGTGAAAAGCACCCCGGTGAGGGGAGTGAAAGAGAACCTGAAACCGTGTGTCTACAAGCGGTGGAAGCACGGTGATCGTCGGGGCAACTCGATGATCTGTGCGACTGCGTACCTTTTGCATAATGGGCCGACGAGTTACTCTACGTAGCAAGGTTAAGCCGTGAGGTGAAGCCGTAGCGAAAGCGAGTCTGAATAGGGCGTCAAGTTACGTGGAGTAGACCCGAAGCCGGATGAGCTACCCATGGCCAGGGTGAAACCGGTCTACCAGCCGGTGGAGGCCCGAACCCTTCAAGGTTGAAAACTTGTGGGATGAGCTGTGGGTAGGAGTGAAAAGCTAAGCGAATTCGGTGATAGCTGGTTCTCCCCGAAAGATATTTAGGTATCGCCTCCCGAGGTGGCTGATGGCGGTAGAGCACTGGATGGACAAGGGGCCCCACCAGGCTACCAACTCCAACCAAACTCCGAATGCCATCAAGACCGATCGGGGGAGACAGACTATGGGAGCTAAGTTCCATGGTCGAGAGGGAAACAGCCCAGACCGCCAGCTAAGGTCCCAAAATCCCGGCTAAGTGGGAAAGGTTGTCGAGACGCCTAGACAGCCAGGAGGTTGGCTTAGAAGCAGCCATCCTTTAAAGAAAGCGTAACAGCTCACTGGTCAAGTGGCTCGGCGCCGAAAATCCAACGGGGCTCAAGCCGGGTACCGAAGCTGCGGCTCTCTCCGTTAGGAGAGGGGGTAGGGGAGCGTTCCCTGCCGCGTCGAAGGCAGATCGTAAGGACTGCTGGAGCGCAGGGAAGTGACTATGTCGGCATAAGTAACGATAAAACGGGTGAAAAACCCGTTCGCCGAAAACCCAAGGTTTCCTGGGGAAGGGTAATCCTCCCAGGGTTAGTCGGTCCCTAAGCCGAGGCCGTCAGGCGTAGGTGATGGGAAACGGGTTAATATTCCCGTACCACCGGCAGGGCGTTATTCAGCGATGGGGTGACGGAGAAGGGTAGACCAGCCGACGACTGGTTGAGTCGGTTGAAGCCGGTAGGAGGATGGCCCAGGCAAATCCGGGCTGTCGCTAACTCCGAGAGGCGAGTACGAGAGGCCTAGCCTCATAAAGTGGTTAAGCCCATGCTCCCAAGAAAAACCTCTAGTGAGTCCTGTAGGTGACCGTACCGGAAACCGACGCAGGTGGGTGGGGTGAGCAACCCGAGGCGCTTGAGAGAACCGTCGTTAAGGAACTCGGCAAAATGACCCCGTAACTTCGGGAGAAGGGGTGCCTCATTAGGCTGAAAGGGCTTGCCCCCGGAGGCTGAAGAGGCCGCAGAGAAATGGCTCAGGCGACTGTTTACTTAAAACACAGGACTCTGCTAACGCGCAAGCGGATGTATAGGGTCTGACGCCTGCCCGGTGCTGGAAGGTTAAGGGGAGGGGTTAGTGGCGGCAACGCTGCGAAGCTCTGAACTGAAGCCCCAGTAAACGGCGGCCGTAACTATAACGGTCCTAAGGTAGCGAAAT